>Ga0256829_1000800_pt1 | contig 28507 bp, 24 predicted proteins | sample 131447metaG_FD_185979 | JGI IMG/M metagenome (GOLD analysis project Ga0256829, IMG submission 185979) | Hydrothermal vent microbial communities from Lau Basin, Pacific Ocean - 131-447 | ecosystem: Environmental > Aquatic > Marine > Hydrothermal vents | place: Pacific Ocean: Lau Basin | collected... | reverse complement strand
GCTGATGAAGTAAAAGAAGATGCGAAATTCGTAGAAGATTTAGGTGCAGATAGCCTAGATGTTGTTGAATTAGTAATGGCTCTTGAAGAAAAATTCGACATCGAAATTCCAGATGATGAAGCAGAAAAAATCGCTACTGTAGCTGATGTAGTTGCTTACGTAGAGAGCAAATAGTTTTAGAAACACACTTGAAAAAAAGAGTTTTTCTCTTTTTTTCATACCAAATCCTTTTAGTAGTCAATTTTTTTGTTGATTTTTAAAAGTATTTTATTTTTTATGGAGAGATTATGAGAAGAGTAGTAGTAACTGGTATAGGAATGATAAACTCAGTAGGGAACGATAAAGAGAGTTCTTTTAAAGCAATCTGTGATGGTGAATGTGGCATCGATACTATTACCATCTTTGATCCGGAAAAATATAGTGTAAAAATTGCAGGAGAAGTAAAAGATTTTGACCCCGCAACTGTTATGGCACCAAAAGAGGTTAAAAAAGCAGATAGATTTATTCATTTAGGTCTGAAAGCGGCACAAGAAGCGATGGAAGATGCAAACTTTGGCGATGCCGAGATTGATTATGAAAGATTTGGAGTAAGTGCTGCTTCTGGGATTGGAGGGCTTCCTGCTATAGAAAAAAATTCTGTTATCATTGAAACTCGTGGTCCTAGAAGAATTTCTCCATTTTTTATTCCAGGTGCTTTAGTGAATATGCTTGGTGGATTTGTTTCTATAGAACATGGAACAAAAGGTCCGAACACTTCAAGTGTTACAGCTTGTGCAGCAGGAACACATGCTATTAGTGATGCTTGTAAAACAATTATGTGTAATGGTGCGGAAAGAATGCTTGTTGTGAGTGCTGAATCTGCTATAACGGGTGCGGGTGTTGGTGGATTTGCTGCGATGAAAGCACTTTCAACTCGAAATGATGACCCTAAAACATCTTCTCGTCCTTTTGATGCAGACCGTGATGGTTTTGTAATGGGCGAGGGTGCTGCAGCACTTGTACTTGAAGAGTATGAAGTGGCTGTCGCTCGTGGTGCTAGAATCTATGGTGAAGTCGCAGGTTTTGGTGAAAGTGGTGATGCAAGTCATATTACAACACCAAGCTTAGATGGTCCACTTCGTGCAATGAAAGCAGCATATAAAATGGCAGGGGAACCAAAACTTGATTATGTAAATGCACATGGTACAAGTACCGCTATTAATGATAAAAATGAAACAATTGCTTTGAAAAACCTTCTTGGTGGTAAAGAGAACTGTCCTCCAATGAGTTCTATTAAAGGACAACTTGGACACTGTTTAGGTGCTGCGGGTGGGATTGAAGCGGTTACTTGTTTAATGGCGATGCGTGATGGTGTGATTCCTCCAACAATCAACTATACAACTCCAGATGAGAATTGTGACTTAGATTATGTAACTGAGGGTGTAAGAAAAGCTGAACTTAATTATGTTATGAGTAATTCATTTGGTTTTGGTGGTACAAACGGCGTTATAATTTTCAAAAAAATCTAGTAGATAAGGATTTACATTGGCAACTTTCTTAGACTTTGAATACAAAATTAAATTTATTCAAGAAGATATTATTTCAGCACAAGTTCGCCATGACGAAGGTGCAGTAAAAAAACTAGAAGCAAACTTAGATAAAGAAGTTGGAAAAATTTATGGAAATCTTACAGACTTTCAGAAATTACAACTTGCACGTCATTTAGACCGCCCATATGCACTTGACTATATTAACCTTATAATGCATGATAAGTATGAGATTCATGGAGATAGACATTTCCATGATGATGCTGCTATTCTCTGCTATATGGGTTATATTGGCGATGAAAAAGTTATGGTAATAGGTGAGCAAAAAGGGCGCGGTACAAAAAACAAGCTCAAACGTAACTTTGGTATGCCACATCCTGAAGGCTATCGAAAAGCATTACGTGCTGCAAAATTAGCTGAGAAGTTTAATATTCCTGTTGTTATGCTTGTAGATACTCCGGGTGCTTATCCTGGAATTGGGGCTGAAGAGAGAAATCAGAGTGAGGCAATTGCGAGAAATTTACTTGAATTTGCAGAACTTAAAGTGCCTACTATCTCTATTGTTATTGGTGAAGGTGGTTCAGGGGGTGCTTTAGCTATTGGTGTTGCAGATAAATTTGCTATGATGCGTTACTCTATCTTTAGTATCATCTCTCCTGAGGGGTGTGCAGCTATTTTATGGAATGACCCTAAAAAAGTAGAAACTGCAACAAATGCACTTAAAATTACAAGTAGCGATTTACTTGAGCTTAAACTGATTGATGATGTTCTTGATGAGCCATTAATTGGTGCTCATCGAGATAAAGAACGTGCAGCAGAAGTTATCAAAGAATATTGTATCAGTAGTATTGCAAGTCTTCGTCTTTTGAGCGAAGAGACGAGAATGCAAGCTCGTTATGCTAAACTTACGGCTCCCGGTGCGTTTTCTGAAGAAGAGTAATCTTTCTCTTCTTCTATAAAGGGGTCAAATTTAGGTCTTCGTAACCTTTTGGCTTCTCTACTAAATTTAATCAAATCTTCTACATTATTTAAACTCTCAGTACAATTTTCTAAGGCCATGATAAAAAGGGCATAGGTTGTCATGACATCACTCATCGCTCTATGGTGTTTTGCGTTTGGATTGAGATTGAATGTCTTATCAAGATAGCCGAGTGAGTATCTGTAAGAGACTATGGTTCGCTCTGCTAAACCAAGAGAACATAAGCTTCTGTTTAAGAGCGGTTCTAAACCTACTTTTTGCATATTTAAAGAGGTAAAGTTATAATCAAACTTGACATCATGAGCAACAAAAATAGCATCTCCTAAAAAGTGTTGAAACTCCATCATAACTGTTTTGAGTGTAGGTGAATTCTTTGTCATTTCGACTGTAATACCTGTGAGTTCGGATATAATGGGATTTATCTCTTTTGTTTGTACTAAAGATTCATATCTATGGGTAATGATGCCATTTTTGACTTTTACAGCTGCAATCTCTATAATCTGATGCTTTTCAATCTTAGAACCATTGGCTTCAATATCGACAATACAAAATTCTGCTTCTTCGATTTTCATAAATTTTGTATCAAAAAAGTAACGACCTTGCTTACGGATAATGTGTAGTCCTTGTCCGTAGCTAAGTTCTAAAAAAAGGTCAAGACTTGTTGGTATCTGATTTTTAAGTTCAACAAGTGGGAGACCTCTCGAAGCGAGTTTTGCAATGCTCTTTTTATGAAGAGGAAAAGTTTTACTGAGCATTGAAAATAAAATCTTTTACTTTGCGAGCATCTTTCACACCATAACTTGCTTCAACACCACTACTTACATCTACACCATAAAAACCATACTTCATAAGTGCAGCCACATTGGTAGCATCAAGTCCACCTGCAAGAATTATCTTAGAACAATCAACATTCTCAAACCACTCAAGATTGATGCGTTTGCCAGCACCACCATAGGCCTCACAATACGCATCCACAAGTCTATATTCATCACTATATGCTAAAATATCTTCCGCAGATTTTGCTCGTATCACTTTAATGTGAGGTGTTTGTAAACTTTTACATAAGCTTTGAGAAGCTTCAAAATGAAGTTGTGCAAGTGTCGCGCCAACACTTTGACAAACAGTATCAATAGTGAGTGCATCTTCATTCACAAAAAGGGCAACTTTTTCAACAAAAGGAGGTAGCTGAGAGATAATTTTTTTTGCTTTTTCTTGTGTCACATATCGAGGAGATTTTTCATAAAAGACAAATCCAAGGGCATCTGCCCCTGCATTGATGGCAAGCATAGCATCCTCATAAGATGTAATGCCACATATCTTCGTTCTCATATTTGGAGATTTTGTATCGCTGTTTGGCGGTTTTCATGTTTAAAGACATAACTTCCTGCAACAACAACATCCACACCGACATCTTTGAGTGATTTGATGTTCGTATCGCTTACTCCACCATCCACTTCTATCAAACAGTTTGGATTGAGTTTATTTCGCATTTCATTTAAGCGTGCCGCTTTAGGCAGTACACTTTCTATAAAACTTTGTCCTCCAAAACCAGGGTTTACACTCATCAAAAGTACCATATCTAAATCTTTGAGTAAAAATTCAATGGCTTCTGGTGGAGTGTGTGGGTTGAGTACAATGGCAGGTTTTATACCTAACGAACGAATTTTTTGTATCAAACGGTGTGGATGTTTCTCTTCTTCTATATGAAAAGATATATATTGTGGTTTGAGTGGTGCAAAAAGTTCTACAAAAAAAGTGTTATTTTCAACCATTAGATGAATATCTAAAGGCCTTGTGGCACATTTTGCAACTGCAGAGACAACAACTGGTCCAATAGTAAGATTGGGTACAAAATGCCCATCCATGACATCGACATGGACTAAGTCACAGTTGGCATTACATATCTCTTCTACATCGCGTTGTAAGTTTCCAAAATCAGCGGAGAGGATACTAGGAGCTACTTTTATCATACTATAAAGCCTTCTGTTTTTGAAATTATAAGCAAAAAAGGCTTTTATCTAGTTAAGAAAAAAAGGAACTTATCATTATCAAAGCTAAGGTCTACTTGAACTCCCTTTTTATCGCCGACTACATCTAAAAGTGAATTCACATTTTCATAGGTTCTTGGAAGTGTGATGTTTACACTTATATCAGCTTCAAAGAGTAAAGATTTTATTTTCCCACCAACTATATTGACAAGTTCTGCTAAGGTATCAAGTACGAGTTCTATATCTTCTGTCTTTTCACCAATAAGCAGTTCAGAAGCTTTTTTTGCTATCTCAACTGGAAAAACTAAGATGACCATTCCATCTATATCGCCATAGAAGCCTATAGAACTGGCAATTTTATCTTCTATGTTTCCATCGATTGTAATCTGGTCTACTTTTGCAGCATTTTTACTCGCTTGAGAGTTTGTCATCATTTCAATAGTATTGACGGTTGCTTCTATAAAATTTGGAAGTTCTGTGACTATGGCTTTTGTAATAACTCTTTTGTTCGCAATTGTCGAAGCACTACTTCCCCCTAAGTCGTGGAGTAACTCTTTGTTTTGCAAAATGTCATCCATTTGCTCAAAGAACATAATCCCAGAATCTTCGAGTGTTTCTTTAAATGAAGTTGGTGTTTTATCAAAGCTCAGTCCAACAAAACAGATAGAGGCATTGTACTCTGCACCTGAAGAAGCAAGTTTAGAGAAAAAATTGAGTGCATGAATATTCATACTTACAACTTTATATGCATCAAAAATGAAGAGTCGAAAACCAACATTTAACGAGTTGTTATGATAAACAATATTAAAAGTGTTGCCTATTTCTGCATCTAAAAAGGAAGAAACTGTATAAATGATAGCATTACCTGTCACACGAGTAGCCACACTTTGCCCCATTTGCCCTAAATAGGTGTTTTTAATGATAACATCATAAGTCTCTTTAGATTTTTCTTTTATATTAAAATCTTCTTGTGTTTGTGCAATTACTGGATTATGTCCATTGTCATGAAGTTCTATTGCCATTGCTGCTGCTTGTGATTTGTCATTACTATAGAGTAGAACATTTTTATTTTGATTTTTATAGGTGGCTGTAAAAAGCATGGCAATCTCTTGAGATTGAAAAAGAGAAAAGTTAAGATTGTCTTTATAAAACTTGTTGATAGCTGTGAATTTTTTATAATCATAATCACAAAAACCAACTGTAAGGTGTTGTTTCGCACGTACTCTCGTAAACATTTTTACAAAGGCATCTAAACCATTACGATTAAAAAAAACAACCTTTTTTAGTGAAACTAAAATCATTTCTGCATTGAGTTTAGTTGTGGCTTCAACATCGTCAATACTCAAAAGATTAATGGAATTGTTTCCATCTAAAAACCCTTGCGGAGTGAAAATACCTATACCATTTTTTACTACCGCTCTCATTGAATCTCCATTACTTGTGCGAAATCATCATAAATAGGGCTTACATACTCTATATGAAAGTCTATAAAATCATTGAGTTGAGCTTCTATGAATTGTGCTTGAGAAAGTGTGTAAAAAAGGAGTAAATGCATCCATTGTCCTAGTTTATTGATGGTTGTATCATGGCTAGGTTTTGCACCTGAAGCAGCTTGAATAATCTCGACAATACTCGGATGCATCTCCCATTTTGTAGCAATCATAGCACAAATGTCAAACAAATCTACCTTACATAAACGAAGTAAGATAGTATTTAAATCAATTTCACTTGCAGTACGAAGTAGGGCAACATCCTCTTGTTTCTCATGAAAGAGTGCTTCAGCCACGATAATACTTGCAGGTAAAAGTGTAATGGCACTTTGTATCTCTGTATTGGTAATTTCTAAATGGCGTAAAATCTTTTGCCAATTCACAGATAAAACATCTTGTAAGTTTTGAAAGGATTGTTGATTTAAAGCAAAAAGTGACCATTTTTTTGGTGAAAGCAGAGAAATCATATAGCTATAGACAGCTTGTTGTGATTTTGCGACACCTAAAATACCAAAAATTTGAGAAACATCATCTACTTTATTTTTAAATCCATATATAGGTTTATTGACAAGACTTTTGAGATAGCTACTCAATGCTAAATCCTCTTTGGCTATCTGGGCAGCCTTAATGAGTTCTCCTGCATCAAGTAATGCAAGTGTTACTTTGAGAACCTTAGAGGAAGGTGGGATTTTTTCTATAAAACTATCGATTTTATCTTTTGTAATCAAATTATATCTTTTATGTTAATATGGCAATATTCTAACGAGATATAGATAAAAGCAATATAAAAAAGAACTAACTTTAGAAAATACAAATGGATTAAGTTGTAGTTTTGCTTTTTGTTGCTATAATTCGCAACTTTTAAATATATTCAAGGATAGCAAGATGGCAAGAAGATGTGCTATTAGTGGCAAAGGCCCTATGAGCGGGAACAATGTTTCTCATGCAAAAAACAGAACGAAGCGTCGTTTTTTATTAAACCTCAGAACAGTGCGTATTACACTCGAAGATGGAACAACAAAAAAAATCAAAATCTCTGCAAGAGAATTACGTACACTTAAGAAAAATTCTTAAAAGTATAGGAACTTATTTTGAATCTTTTACAAAGGATTCGTAAATTCCTCAATTGGGAGATTGCTCCCAAACCTGACACAAAACTCCTTCCTGAGATTTATCCACACCTCAAAGCATTTCGCTTACCTCTTATCTTAACTGTATTGATTATGCTCGTTGGAACCATTGGGTATGTACTGATAGATGGTTTTACTTTGATGGATGCTATTTACCAAACAGGTATTACTTTTACGACGGTTGGCTTTGGAGAGATTGCTCCTGTTTCTAATATGGGAAGATTATTTACAATTACACTTATTATTGGAGGCTTTGCCGTCTTTTCAAGTGCGATTGGTACTTTAGTGGCAGAGTTAAATCGCGGAAATATTGTTACTATTTTAAAGGAGCGTTCTATGTTGTACCAAATTGCACGATTAAAAAAGCATTTTGTTGTTTGTCATCATAATGATTACACTATAGAAGTTGCTAAAGAACTTCGTAAAAATCACATCCCTTTTGTTGTTATTGACCCAAGACCTGAGATTCATGAATGGGCAAAAGAGTACAAATACCCAAGCTATCTTCAAGCAGAACCGCATGCTGAACTTACAATGCTCAAAGCACATCTCTCTTCTGCAAAAGGCTTGATAACACTCTCAAACCAAGTACCTGATAACATTGCTATGATTGCATCTGTACGACTTTTTGAAAAAGAGCATGATTTGCCTCATCCTTACTATATTATCTCTTCTGCAGAAAATTTAAGTGATGTTGAGAAACTCAAAAAACTGGGTTCAGATACTGTTATATCGCCTACCGAACTTACGGCACAAAGGGTAAGTGCTATGGCTGCTAGACCCGATATGGAAAATCTTCTTGAGGAATTTTTATATAAAACAGATAATCCTTTAGATATGGAAGAGATTTTTGTTCCAAAATATAGCTGGGTCGTGTTAAAAAAACTTAAAGAGACTCATATCCGTCAAACAACGAATTGTTCAATCGTAGGGATTACAAAAAAAGATGGAAAATTTTTAAGTATGCCAAAAGGAGATGTTTTAGTCACGAGTGAGTGTAAATTACTAGTCATTGGAACTCATAAAGGCATCCAAATCACAAAAGAGTTACTGGTAAGAAGAATTAAACCAAAGGAGTTGAAATATGTATAAGATAGTCCAAACACAGGGTGGTGTATGTTTAGCTGATGGATTTTTTGCTGATGGTGTGAGTGCTGGTTTAAAACCAAATGGGGCAAAAGATATGGCGTTTATCTATAGTGAATCTCTCTGTGAAATCGCTTCTGTTTTTACTACAAATAAAATGGCGGCAGCTCCTATCATACATTTTAAATCTAAGGGAAGTTTTGAGACTAATTTTGTTTTAGTAAACTCAAAAAATGCGAATGCCATCACGGGAGATGCTGGGGTAGAAGATATAAAAGATATTTTACAAACACTGTCTCAAGAGGTTCATCATCCTATCATGAGTTCTACGGGTGTCATTGGTGTAAGACTTCCTAAAGAGAAGATTATAGCAGGAGCAAAACTTTTTGATTTGAGTAAAAAAGAACCTCATAGTGCTGCGAAGGCGATTATGACGACAGATACTTTTTCTAAAGAGATAGCATTGCGAGTGGAATTAGCCGATGGTAGTAGTTTTAACATCGGTGCTATGGCAAAGGGTGCAGGAATGATTAACCCTGCGATGGCGACGATGCTCTGTTTTATCACTACTGATGCCGATGTGTCTGCAAATGAAATGCAAAAGATTTTAAACGATACAACAGCGAAAACTTTTAATGCTGCGAGTGTGGATGGAGATACTTCTACAAATGACACTGTCTTACTGCTGGCAAATAAAAAGAGCGGTGCTTACAATGCAACTGCATTTCATGAAGCTTTACATACTATTATGCACTTTTTAGCACGAGAAATGGTACGTGATGGTGAAGGTGCCACGAAGCTTGTGACCTACGAAGTAAGTGGCGCAAAAGATGATGCTGAGGCTGAGGTCGCGGCAAAAGCACTCTCTGACTCTCTACTTGTAAAAACTGCTTTGTATGGTGAAGACCCAAACTGGGGGCGAATCGCTTCGACTGTTGGTGCAAGTGGTGTAGCATGTTCTCAAGAGAGTTTACAAATTTCATTTGAAGATGTTTGTGTTTATGACAAAGGGAATATCTATTTTGATGCAGATATAGAAGCCAAAGCTTCTTTAGTTATGCAAAGAGATGCCTTCACCATATTTTGTGATTTAGGGCAGGGCAAAGGAAAGTTTACTGCATTTGGATGTGACTTAGGTCACGAGTATGTCAAGATTAATGCGGATTATCGCACTTAATCTTGATACTCATTTTTAAACGAAACATATCGCGAAGCTGAGGCATAAAGTTCTGCTACCTCTTCATCTGTGAGTTCTCTCACTACTTTTGCAGGACTTCCCATAATGAGTGAACGCGGAGGAAATTTTTTTCCCTTCGTTACAAGTGAACTTGCCCCTACAATACTCTCTTTTCCTATGACCGCATTATCAAGTATTGTTGCACTCATACCGATGAGACAAGCATCTTCTATCGTACACCCATGGAGCATTACTCGATGTCCAATCGTCACATCACTTCCTATCACAGTAGGACTTCCATCACTTCTATCTGCTTTTTTATGATGAGTGATATGTACCATACTTAAATCTTGAATACTTGTTCTATCGCCTATACTAATGTAATGCACATCCCCACGGATGACTGTTCCAAACCAGATAGAACAATCTTCACCGATTGTGACATCACCGATAACATCAGCAGAAGGGGCTACCCAACTATTTTTCCCTATTTTTGGGGTGAAATTTTTAAAATTGTAAATCATTTAACTCTCCGAATATAATCTTGAAGCAAGTTGTGCGACACTACTTGCCATCTCTTTTTTAGATGCTTTACTTATGCGGTTGACATAATCTTCAAGCAGTTTTTGGCTGTTGATTGCTTTGTTATTTTCTCGTTTTACTTTGATGTATGAACCATCACTTTGGAGTTCATGTGCAAGCACATTATCAGAACACTGTAGTTGTAAAATCTGTAAAATTTTCCCTTTTGCTGTTTCATCTTTGATAGCAGTTAAAAGCTCAATGCGTCTCACAAGATTTCTTGGCATCCAATCAGCACTTGAAATATATACTTGTGTAGCATCATTTTTGAAGTAAAAGGTACGCGGATGTTCAAGGTACTTACCAATGACAGAAATAACCCTGATATTTTCACTTACCCCTGTAACTCTTGGTTTTAAACAACATATCCCACGGACAATAAGTTCAATTTTGACACCTGCTTGACTTGCTTTATAAAGTGCGCGAATCACATCCTCATCAACTAGAGAGTTGATTTTAGCGATGATATGCCCTTGTGTTCCTTGTCGGGTTTCATTATGAATGAGAGAGAGGAGTTTTGGTTTGATTTGTGAAGGTGCCATATAGAGTTCATTGAGTTTTCCTTTTTTACTAAAACCTGTTAAAAAGTGAAAAAAGCGTGTTAAATCATTTGTAACTACATCTTTACTGGTCATGTAGCTCATATCGGTATAAATTTTTGCTGTGGCAGGATTGTAGTTTCCTGTGCCTAAATGTGCATACTGTTTGAGCTTGCCATTGGTTCTTCGAGTAATCAAAGTGGCTTTGGCATGGACCTTAAAACCTTTAATCCCGTAAATAACATGCGCCCCTGATTTTTCAAGTGCCTTTGCCCAAATGAGATTGTTCTCTTCATCAAAGCGTGCTTTGAGTTCTACCATAACTGTTACTTGTTTGCCACTTTCGCTTGCATCTATAAGGGCTTTAACGATGGGTGAATTTGTCCCCGAGCGATAGAGTGTCATTTTGATAGAAACAACATCTTTATCTTTAGCCGAATTTTGTATGAGTTTTACAACGGGGTCAAAACTTTCATAAGGATGGTAAAGTAAAACATCTTGTTTTTCTAAGGTTGTGAAAATATTTTCATTGCTCGTACAAGGTGGTAAACTTTTTGGTTTAAACGAAGGACTTAAAAGTTGTGCAAAATTTTTATTGCCGACAATTTGCCAAAGACTTGCAAGATTTAAAAAAGTGTGAAATTTATAAATATCATCCTTATAAACATTAGTGTGACGGTTAAAAAAGTTGATAATCTCATCATCGGCATTTGCCCCGACTTCAAGTCGAACCATCTCTCCCTTACGACGGAGTTTAAGCCCCTCTTCAAGGATTTCCATAAAGTCATCAGCTTCTTCTTCTTCTATGGCAATATCGGCATTCCTTGTGACACGAAAGACAGCATATTTGATAAGGGTATAGCCAGGAAAGAGGTCTTCAACATGTTGTGCAACGACACTTTCTATGGGAATATAAGTCCCATTTTCAAGCTCAACAAAACGTTCTAAAACACGCGGAACACGGATGATTCCAAAACGTTCGATGTTAGCATCATCACAATCACTTAGTTTAACAATCAAACCAAAACTGAGGTTATTGAGATGCGGAAAAGGGTGGGTAGCATCGACGGCAATAGGGATAATGACTGGGTAAATATTTTCTTTGAAAAAACGGTTGAGCTGATGTTTTTCATGTTGGTTCACTTCATCATAAGTTTTGACACTGATACCTTCAGGAACAAGTTTTTTGAGGATTTCTGTTCTTGTATACTCTACGACTTGTTGCTCTTGGTGAAGGTAAGTACGAATCTCACGAAGTTGTTGTAAGGGTGTGAGCTTATCTGCTCCAGAGACAATAATTCCCGCTGCAAATAGCTTTTTTAAACCTGCTACACGTATCATGTAAAATTCATCTAAGTTTGTTCCATAAATAGCTAAAAATTTCAACCGTTCTAAAAGAGGCAGCGACTCATCTTGTGCTTGTTTTAAAACACGAGTATTAAACTGCAACCAAGAGAGTTCACGGTTATTGTAAAGATTTGGATTTTTAAGATTTAACATGAAGACACCTAAAATATTGAAATTAAAAACATTATAACGAATTTTAAGTACTAATTAGCTAATATATGCAAAATTTTCTATCAAGGTACTTTATGTTTTTACGTATGTTCTTCCTTCTCTCCCTCTTTACATTGTCGCTTTATGCCGTTCCAAGTCTTGCACAAATGCAGGAAGCTGTTGCTAAAGACCCATCGCTTTTAGATACGCCGCAAGCAGCCGCGATTATGCAAGAAAAAGGGCTTTCCAAAGCACAGATAAAAGCAAAACTTGCGAAAAATAATAAGCTTGCATCGAAGACAATAGCAACTACAGATATAGAAAATAATCTCGCAGTAGCAGATACAAATCAAAGTGATGGTAATCTTACTGTTGATGATAATACATCACTTTCTGATTCTGAGTTAGAAAAAAGACTCAATCCCTTTGCTTATAAAACAAATGCAGAGTTGCGAAAACTTGCGAAAGAGAAGCAACAATTGTATAAAGAAAAAGAGTTGCATCGTTACTCTTTTGCATTTTATGCAAACAGAAATCTCATCGATAAGTCCTCTTTAGTGACACCTGACAATTATACTATTGCTGCTGGTGATGTGTTGGAACTCTATATTTATGGTGATAGAGATGATAAACAAGAATTGACGGTACAAAATGATGGAACGGTGCAACTATCATATATAGGACCTGTAAAAATCGGAGGCATGAGTTATAAAGATGCGAAAGAACATATAATAAGCCAACTTAAACACCATTTTCAAACCAGTTCTTTTAAACTTGTGATGAGTAAATATAGTAGTATTCAAGTCACACTGATTGGTGATGTCAAAAATCCAGGGCTTTATAACCTTTCATCATTTTCAACAGTCAAAGATGTCTTAATCGCTGCGAAAGGGGTACGAAAGAGTGCTTCGGTTCGTGATATTAGAGTGAAACGTAATGGAAAAATTATTGCAGATATTGATTTTTATGATTTACTTTTTAATGGAAAAGATATAGGCACTACACTTTTAAAACATGGCGACATTGTGATTGTGAAGCAAGCGAAGATACTTGTGAGTGTGGATGGCTATACCAATAACAGTGCTATTTTTGAGTTGAAAAAAGGGGAGAGTTTAGCAAAACTTATTTACTATGCAGGGGGGATGAAAGCAGAAGCATCGAGTAGAGCGATGAAGATAGAACGCTATTCCCATAATACTCTTATCCAAACCTTTCAAGTGCCTTATACTCAAGCAAAATCTTTTGCTATGCAAAATGGCGATAAAGTTTACATCTATAAGCTTGATGAGAGTGATGATAAAAGTATCAATATCTATGGAAATATTATACGACCAGGAAGTTATAGTTTAGGAAAAAATGCAACACTGAATGCACTTTTTAAAACTGCTCTCAAAAATGGTAATAAAAAGTTTTTTCTTCCAGATACTGCACTGCACTATGCGACTATAAAACACTATGCAAAATCTTTAGAATATGAAGTAAAATCTTTTGATTTACAAAAAGTAATAAACAATGAAATAGAAGTAAAACTTGCACCTCAAGATGAACTTTTTATCTTTAATACAAATGATTTACAAACTAACTTTTATGTTACAACTGTTGGAGATATTTTAATTAAAACTGGAAAATTAAAATACTTTAAAGGGATGAGTATCAAAGACGCTATCAATGCGGCGGGTTTAGATGGTATCATGGATGACAAAGTGCGAGTAACAACGATAGAGACCAAAGATGGATTACCACATACACATTATTACTCTTTTAAAAAAGATGCAAATGTTAAAATTCATCCTTATGATGAGATTGAAGTGTATGACTACTATAAAACACATGTGATTGAGCCGGTAAGTATCAAAGGAGAAGTTATTGAACCGAAGGTTGTATACTATGAGCAGGGGATGTCTCTTGCATCGCTCATTAACGCAACAGGCGGTTTGACAAAAATGGCATATAAAAACAAACTGGAAATTGTTCGTTATTATATTGCTCAAGATAAATCGAGAAAGAAAAAAATCATAGATCTTGACCTCTCTAAAATTGATGCGAAAACATATAAACTCAAACCATACGATGAAATAACAATCTATAAGATTCCTAACTGGAATGAGAAAAGAACAGTGACTTTAAGTGGTGCTGTAAAATTTCCAGGGACATATACCATTGGAGAGTCTGAAAAATTGAGTAGTGTTATAAAACGTGCAGGTGGCTACACACAAGAAGCTTTTGTGCAAGGAGCTGTCTTTACAAGAGAGAACATCAAAAAAAGGCAAATGCAAGAGTATAATCGTTCTTTAGCAAAAATCAAACGAGAATTAGCGCTTTACAATGCAATGCCAGCAAATGCGAAAAAAGCGGCTGTGAGTACAAGTACAACAGCAGCACTCGATGATGTGATACAAGAATCAAAAAAATATCTTCCGATTGGAAGAGTAAGTGTTGAATTAGATAAAAATCTCAAAGATTTTGAAAATTCAAAGTTTGATTTGGTTTTAAAAGATAAAGACAAACTCTTTATACCAAATCAAATTGATACAATTACTGTATTTGGGGAAGTATTTAATCCTACATCTTTTGTATTTGATGCTGTAAAAAGTGTTGATGATTATATTGCTATGGCAAGTGGACTCTCACGAAGTGCTGATGCCTCAAATATTTATGTTATTCATGCAAATGGTATCAGTGAACCAGTAAGCAAGAGTTGGTTTAGTAGTTCTGTAGAGATACAAAAAGGCGATACAATCATTGTTCCTCTTTATATAAAAGAGATAAATAATCTTGATGTATGGGATAGTGTTTCACGAATCTTGGCAAGTTTTGCGATTACAGCAGCGACTATGACTACTTTAGGAGTATTCTAATGCAAGCAAGAGAAGAGTATATAGAAGAAGATGAAATTGATTTACGAGAGTTGTGGCAGACAATTTTAAGAGGTAAGAAGATAATTCTTGCACTCGTTGTTGTTGTGTTAAGTTTAACGGTAGTGTATGCTTTGAAATTACCCAATGTTTACAAATCAGAAATGATACTCATTCCTACTGCCAAAGATTCAGGACCCTCTTTAGGTGGTCTTGGTGGACTCGCTGCAATGGCAGGTGTAAGCATAGGTGGCGGGGGTTCTATGACTCCAGATGTAGCATTTAATTCACTCTTAAATAATTATGAATTTATGAGTAAATTTGTGTTAAAAAATAAAATTCTTGAGCATTATAGTGCAGAAGATGCAGATAAAAATTATGTCTTTGCGCTAGGGATTCGAGGAGTCTATGACTTTTTTAAATCATCGCCTGATGCAGCAGAAGTGAAAAATCAAGCAGATGAAGTTTTTTCTGTTGTCAAAAAAGTACGAAGTAGTTTTTCTATCGCAAGTGACAAAAAAACAGCTTTGATTACTATCTCTTACATGGATAGTGATAGAACATATCCTCCAAAAGTTATCAATGCATTTTTAAAAGATGCAAGTAAGTATTTGGTCGATAATAATTTGAGAATTATAAACAACAAACTCCACTACTTTCAAAAAGAGATGCAAAAAGTAGATGGATTTGAACTTCGTAAAAGTCTTTCAGTTATGATTTCAAAAATACTGCAAGATAAAGTGATGATGCAGTCTAAAGTGTACTATCAGTGTGATGTTTTAACGGAGCCTTCTGTTGCTTATATCAAAGATAAAAGTAAACCTAAACGTAGTCTCATTGTCATTGTCGCGTTTGTAACGAGTATTATTTTAGGTATCTTTCTTGTCTTCTTTTTAGAATTTATTAAAAAAGAGGAAGGAAAAGTTAGCGAATAACTCCTGTTCCTCTATAGTTTGCACTATGATAAATAGTCACACCGTTCTTACGAGCATAGTACTCGAGAAGCAATCTTTGAAGTACTGGCTCTATTGATGGAGCGAACCAAGCATTATTACTTGTGGCTATCACGAAGTTTACATCGCCTTTATAAATCTCTTGACAAGTTGCTTCGTAACAGATTGCATTGCGAAATTTTACTCCCTTGATGATAAAATCTGTCGGTTCTTTTGCGGTGACAAAGTCACTTGCCCCACTAAAAAATGTTTCATTTATGAAGTGTCTTGCAAATTTTGGCAAGGGAATATACTCTCCAAAAGGGACAAGTACAAGCTTTTTAGCAATTTTATACTTTCCATTTTCAAAAAGATAAGTAACATTGTAATGTTTATGGTTTTCAATGAGTAAAGAACCAGCAACAATGGCAATTTTTTTAGAACGATTGAGGAGGTATTGCATAATTTTTGGATTTTTATTCATAAAGATGGGGAAGACAGACTCAGGAAATACAATCACATCTTGTTTTTTTGCTATGGCATCATCAATATTTTTAAATATCATATTGACGGTAGGTAGGAGGGCATAAGCTTGCCACTTATCTTCTTGTTGTATCTCTGTTTGGATTAAATTGATTTTGAGCGGTGCTTTTTTTTGGGGAGGGTATCCATAGTTAATTGCTACAAGCAAAAAGAGTAGAGGAAGATATTTTATCTTTTTTGGCATTAAGGAAGGCAAAGAGAGAGCAAGTAAAATAGCGAGGAGTTGGTACTTATATACTCCTAAATAGCTATCTACAAAAAGAAGTTCTATCTGCAACCAGTTCCAATCAAAAGGTTCAAAAAAGCTTAAAGCAAACAAGAAAACAGCACGGATAAGGGGTCTGTCTGTAAAATAAAGTGGCAAAAAGAAAAGAAGATAGATAATAGCAAATGCAAAAGTAATAATCGGTTGCATATATCCAACACCTTGATACTTAAAACTATAGCCTATCCAATAAAACCAAAACAGTCCTATGAAAAATCCAGCAACTAAGACACTCCGTTTTGGAATGTATAAAAAAAGTGCTAAAGCCGCTAAGCCAAAAAGAGTGTTTATGAGCTTATTTGTGAGATGAAAGCTTGCAAAATAGATAAAGGCACTAAAGAGGAGTGCAGTGAGTAGTCCAAGTAAAAAAGTTTTTAAATTTGTATTCATAATGAAATTGTACTCAATTTATGGGCTTATTAGTATATCTTTTGTATAATCCTCACAATTTTATTAAAACAAGGAAAAAATAGATATGGATATTGTTTCTCAATTATTACCGTTTGTCTTTCTTATCGCAGTTATGTACTTTGTGATTATTCGCCCCCAACAAAATGAAGCGAAAGCTAAAAAAGAGATGTTAGAGGCTCTAAAAAAAGGAGATAAGGTTATCACAAGTGGTGGTTTTATCGTGACTGTACATAAGGTTGAAGAGAACTTTGTGAGTGCAAAACTCAATGAAGACACACTTGTAAGAATCACAAAAGAATCCATTGCAAAGAAGTTAGAGGATGAAGCTTAATTATCGCATAGTTATATTTGCATTAGCAATCGTTTTTGGAGTTGCCTTTTCCATACCTTCTCTGTTTCAAACGCAAGAGGGTAAAAAGGTAACATTAGGACTTGACCTGCAAGGGGGTCTGCATATGTTACTTGGTGTCAAAACAGATGAAGCGACAAAATCTCGTATCAAATCTATTGCCGCAAGTATAAAACACTTTGCTGAGAGAAAAGATATCTTGATTGATGCACTCTCTTTTAATGCCACAACAGTTTCTTTTGAAATCTTAGATAATGATGATTTAAAAGCAATGCAAGATTTTCTATCTAAAATTGATGGGGCAAAAGTGAGTCTTAATGGACTCAAAATTTCTTTAAGTTTAACACCAAAAGAGATTATCAAAACAAAAAAACAGTCTGTTGATCAAGCGATTGAGACGATTAGAAATCGTCTCGACCAATTTGGTTTAAGTGAGCCTGTAGTCGCACGTCAAGGGAAAGAAAAAATCCTTGTAGAACTCGCAGGTATCAAAACTCAGGCTGAAGAGCAACGGGCTCGTAAACTTATCTCGCGTGCTGCAAAGCTTGAAATGATGGCAGTAGATGAAGCACGTAATGCACGTGTAAGTACTATGAGTGATGCGGATGCAGCAGAGTATGGAGATATTATTCTTCCAGATATCAAAGATGCAAATCATAAGTATCTTATTCATGAGATTCCTATCTTAGATGGTGGGATGCTTACCAATGCAGCGGTTGGTTTTGATAAAAATAACCGTCCTTTGATTACTTTTACACTGAATGCTGAGGGTGCTGATATTTTCGGTGATTTTACTGGAAAAAATGTAGGCAAACGTCTAGCGATTGTGCTTGATGGCAAAGTTTACTCCGCACCAAATATCAACGAACGCATCGGTGGTGGTAGTGGACAGATTTCTGGAAACTACACAGTTATGGAAGCAAAAGATTTAGCTATAGCCTTGCGTTCAGGTGCTTTACTTGCACCAATTTACCTTATGGAAAAACGTTCTGTTGGACCAAGTTTAGGGGCAGATAGTATTAAAGCGAGTATGATAGCTCTTATTGGTGGCTTTGTTTTAGTTATCATTTTTATGGTTTTTTATTACCGTTTAGCAGGTCTGATTGCCAATATCGCTTTGATTGCAAATCTTTTTTTACTCTTAGCGGTTATGAGCCTTTTTGGTGCGACTTTAACACTCCCCGGGATGGCGGGTATTGTCCTCACCGTTGGGATGGCAGTGGATGCCAATGTCATCATCTCTGAGCGAATTAGAGAACTCATTTATGAGGGAAAAAGTATGCATAAGGCGATTGAAGATGGCTATGCAAATGCAATGAGTGCTATTTTAGATGCCAACATTACAACTTTGATTGCTTCTGTTGTTCTCTATGTTTATGGAACAGGTGCGATTAAAGGTTTTGCTATTACGATGAGTATTGGTATCTTAGCGTCGATGCTTACGGCAATTTTAGGAACACATGGGATTTACCAAATGTTAGAAGAAAAAATAAAGAGAAGTAAAAACCATAAACTTTGGTTCGGGATTAAGGGGTAGTCATGGAATTTTTTAAATATACAAAAACCTTTAATTTTATGGGAAAATCAAAATTTGCTATGGCATTCTCTATAGCATTAATGTTAGCTTCGTATGCTGTTTTAATGACAAAAGGTTTAAACTATGGTGTTGATTTTGCTGGAGGAACGATTGTTCAAGTAAAATATGACACAACAGCACCTATAAAAGCAATGCGAGATAAATTAAAAGAAAACCCCCTATTTAAAGATGCATCTATCACAGAATTTGGGTCTCCTGATGAAGTGATAATTCGTATGAAGACAAGTACGGGAAGTGTAACAAAAGATGTGGGTGATGTAACACGTGCAGCACTCAAAGGTACAGGTAATTTTAAAGTGCGTCGTGTCGATATAGTCGGTCCAAAAGTTGGAAGTGAGTTAAAAGAGAAGGGCATTATGTCTCTGCTTTTAGCTATTCTTGGGATTTTGATTTATGTTGCCTTTCGATTTGAATGGCGTTTCGCTGTTGCTTCCATCGTCGCTTTAGTGCATGATGTCTCCATTGCTTCAGGTGCGATTGCACTTGTGGGTTTAGATGTCAATCTTGATGTTTTAGCAGCACTTTTAACGCTTCTAGGCTACTCACTTAATGATACTATCATTGTTTTTGACCGTATTCGTGAAGGGATTGTAAAATCTAAAAATGTAGTTCTGGATGAGATTATAAATGAATCTATCACAAGGACATTAGCACGAACGACTCTTACTTCCCTTACGACATTTTTTGTGGTCTTTACACTCTTTATGTTTGGTGGTGAAATTATTCATGCTTTTGCCTTTACACTTTTAATAGGTATTATCGTAGGAACGTATTCTTCTATCTTTGTAGCTTCACCAATCCTTTTATGGTTTGGCTTTGATGTGAAAAATTATCATGTGAAGTTGGCTGAAAAAGCAAAAAGAGAAGCAGAAAAAAAACGTATGCGTGAGCAGTATGAATCGGGTGTAATGTAAGAAACAAAGGGGTAGTTATGGATTGGGGTAAAGTAGTATACGTATTTTTTTCGTTAATGAGTCTAACATCGATAGCTGGGTTTTTATATGAGAACACAGCTATCTCACTTTTTGTAGCAGCGAGTGTCAATCTTATATCTACAATTTTAAAAATAGGTGTACGTAATTTACTCTCAGCCGAGTTATTAGCTTCATCTTTAGTGGCTGATTTACACTTGATTCCTGCATTTATCTTTTTGGTAATTGTAGGTGATGACTCATGGGCAATAGCACTCTCAATAGGTGCTTTAATAGCCAATGTGTTTTCAATGGGACTCGTTTATATAGAGAGTTCAAAAAATAGAGAAGAGTATTAGGAAAAAAATTGGAATATAGTGCAAAAACAATAGAAAAAAAATGGCAAACATACTGGAAAGAGAACGATAGTTTTGAACCAAGTGAAGATACAACACAAGAGAAGAAGTATATTTTAAGTATGTTTCCATTCCCAAGTGGTAGACTCCATATGGGACATGTGCGTAACTACTCTATTAGCGATGCATTTGCTCGTCACTATAGACAAGAGGGAAAAAATGTTCTTCACCCTATAGGTTTTGATAGTTTTGGAATGCCTGCTGAAAATGCAGCGATTAAAAACAATTCCCATCCAAAGTCATGGACTTATGATAACATTGACTATATGAAAAATGAGTTTTACTCTTTAGGTTTTTCCTTTTCTCGTAAACGCGAACTTGCAACAAGTGACGAACTCTATACTAAGTTTGAACAAGCATTTATCATCGATATGTATGAAAAAGGTTTGTTATATCGTGAAAAAGGACTCCTCAACTGGTGTCCTCATGACCAAACTGTTTTGGCAAATGAACAAGTCGTAGAAGGATGCTGTTGGCGCTGTGATACTCCTGTAGAAAAAAAGGATATGAATCAGTACTATTTTAAAATCACACACTATGCGGATGAACTTTTAGACGATTTAAAACAGCTTGAGGGCGGATGGCCTAAACAAGTACTCACGATGCAAGAGAATTGGATTGGAAAATCAAATGGTTTAGCCTTTGATTTGTTTTTTGATGATGATTCCAAAGTAAAGTTAGGCGAGGCATTTGATAGTTTTGATGTGTTTACAACCCGTCCCGATACGATTTATGGTGTAAGTTATACGGCACTCGCTCCTGAACACGCTATCGTGACTTACATGATAAAAAATGACCTATTAAGTGATACTGTTATAGCAGAGATTAAGGCGATGAAGAACAGTTCTTCCATAGAGAGACAAAAAGAGAAATCTGGTCTGCCATTAGGTTTGAATGTTATGCATCCTTTGACAGGAAAACTCATTCCTGTATGGATAGCGAACTTTGTACTGATGGATTATGGAAGTGGGGCGGTTATGGCTGTACCTGCACATGATGAGAGAGACTGGGACTTTGCAAAAAAATATAACTTGCCAATCAATGCAGTCATCAAACCAAAAGAGGGTAAATTAAATCCTGATGCTGCATTTACAGAAACGGGAGTACTTTTTAACTCTGGCGAATTTGATGGAATGCACTCTAAAAAATCACAATACAATATCATTCAAATGTTTGAAGCAAAAGGTATTGGAAAAAAAACAACCAATTATAAACTCAAAGATTGGGGTGTAAGTCGTCAGCGATACTGGGGCGCACCTATCCCTTTTGTGCATTGTGATGATTGTGGTTTAGTGATGGAGAAAAAGGAGAATCTTCCTATTGCTCTTCCTCAAGATGTAGAGATTAACGGTGAAGGCTCTCCACTTGAAAATCATCCAACTTGGAAGCATTGTGCTTGTCCAAAGTGTGGAAAAGATGCTCTCAGAGAGACAGATACTATGGATACTTTTGTAGAATCTTCTTGGTACTTTTTACGTTTTTGTGCATCGCCACAAAACTGGGAGAAAGAGGCATTTTCAAAAGAACAAATGCAATACTGGATGGGAGTTGATCACTACATTGGTGGGATTGAACATGCTATCTTACACCTTTTATATGCACGTTTTTTTACAAAAGTTTTTCGTGATTTAGGCTATGTGGATTTTGATGAGCCTTTCGATAAACTCTTAACACAGGGTATGGTACTCAAAGATGGGGCAAAAATGTCAAAGTCTAAAGGTAATACGGTAGACCCTGATGAAATCATTGCAAAATATGGTGCAGATACGGCAAGACTTTTTATCCTTTTTGCAGCTCCTCCAACGCAAGAGTTAGAGTGGAATGATAGTGCTGTGGAAGGTGCTTACAAGTTTATAAAACGATTTTTTGATAGAAGTGAGCATGTAGAAGTTTGTGAAACAAAGCCAAAAATCGATCATGCAAGTTTAACAAAAGAAGAAAAATTTGCTCGTAAGAAGGTCTATGAAGCCCTTAAACGTGCGCAAGATGTTTTTGCGCAGCGTTACACTTTTAACACAATGATAGCGGGTGTAATGGAAGCGATGAATGCACTAAACGCTCAATCAAATTCAGATGTCTGGAGTGAGGGTTACTGGATATTAAGTTCGATTATGGAGCCTGTGATTCCACATACTTGTTGGGAGATTAGTAAAACTTACTTTAATCTTAAAAACTTGACAAAACAAGCAATTATCGAAGAAGTTTTTGTTGAAGAGAGTGTCACTTTAGGAATTGCTATCAATGGAAAACGCAGAGCTGAAGTGGAAGTTCAAAAAGAAGCAAGTAAAGAAGAAATTATAGTTACAGCCAAAGAGTTAGTTTCGAAATGGTTAGACGGTAAAGAGCTTGTCAAAGAGATTGTAGTTCCAAACAAACTTGTCAATTTTGTGATAAAAGGCTAGTGATGAAAATAGTTTCTCTACTTGTAGTTACTTTACTTCTTATCTCTTGTGGGTACAAACCAAGTGCAAAGTATGCGCGTGAAGTAACGGGTAATTCTATTAGCACAAATGTCATTATTTCAGCTGTCGATCCAGAAAATACAGTCTTGATTAAGGATGCTGTTGATAGTGCAATTATACAGATATTTCATGCTTCACTTACAAGTCAAGAGATGGCTAGTACACATTTAACTATCTCTTTATCCCAACCATCTTATGCACCGATTCAGTATAATAGTGATGGTTATGTTATCGGCTATAGAGCGACAACAAGCTTGTCGATACAAAGAGAATCAGAAGGAAGTACAAAAGTATATAGAGCATCTGGAAGTTATGATTTTTCTGTTGTGGCAAACTCTATCTTAACAGATAAAGAACGCTTTGATGCGATTAAATTTAGCTCAATCAAAGCGATTACATCATTTGTCGCACAGGTTTCGGCTGAGGGTGCAAATAAAACAAGGGAGTAGATTATGACAGTACAAGGAATTATAAAAAGAGCGATGAAACGTTTGGAGTTAGAAGGTAAGATTTTAACACCAGATGCGTATGCAGAAGCTTTTTGTAAAGAGGCAAACAAAGCTGGTGTGAAAGTTGAAGACTGTTCACATTTGCAAAAAATGACAGAGAGTCTGAGTAAAGATTTACAAAAAGATTTAGCTTCTTTTCGTATCAAGACAATTAACGAACTTGTCCGCTTTTTATCTTCAAAATTGAGTCGTACTAACCCTACGAAATGTGCCGATGTTTTAGAAGCACAAACGACACTCACAAAGAGAATTTTACAAGTTGTAGAAGTCTTGCATAACAAGGAAGCAGCGGAACTTGCTCATAAATCTTTAGACCTTATCTCTCATGCACCAAGTGCTTCCCAACTTGATCAGTTTAGACAACTATGGGTAAACTTTATCACAACCTATGATGATACTTTTTTACAAAAATTACATCAATTTGGTGCTATTGATAGTGATGATTTGAAAAAAAGTATCAGCAGTCTCAATCTTTCTGCCGTTTCTAAAATAGAAGCCATTGATAAAATGAGTATGCAAAAAATTGCCTCTTTACTTGTAGCTTCTTTTGTTCCTTCAATCGCTTCAAGTGTCAATGACAATATCGCTACTTTGAGCGCTCGCATTAAAGAAAATCCCTCACTTTTAGAAAGTGCCAATATTGCAGGGGACATCAAAAGTACAATTGCCTTGCGTATCGCACTCGATAAAAAAAGTGTCAAAGAGATGGTGGAATCTCTCGATGGTGTTGTTGATAAACTCTCTTTACGTTTGATTAGTATGATTGAGAGTTCAGATGCTTCCAATGCTGATATCCAAAAGATTAAAAGGGAGCTTGAATCTTATAATCAAGATTCAGGGTCAAATTTTAAAGCAGCTCATAAAAAGTTATATACGATAGCCGTTGCACTTGAAGAAAATACACAATTACTGAGTACAGATTTAAAAAAACATAGCAATGAAATCACAAAGATGAGTAAAAAGATTCATAAGCTTGAAGCAGAACTTGATAAAACAAGAAAAGAGTCTAAAGAAGATTTTTTAACAAAACTTTATAATAAACGCGCACTTGATGAACTTTTAGAAATTAAAGAAGCAGAGTTTAAACGCTATGATAGAAACTATAGTATCGTGATGTTCGATATTGATTTTTTCAAAAAAGTCAATGACAATTTTGGACATGATGCTGGTGATGCAGTCCTCGCTGCTTTTGCTAAAATTTTAAAAGAAGAGTCACGAACTGTTGATGTTGTGGGACGCTTCGGTGGTGAAGAGTTTTTAGCAATTTTAAGTGATACAGATAGTGCAGGTGGATTTGTTTTTGCAGAGAAGGCACGTAAACATGTCCAAAAATCACGTTTTATGTACAATAAAGAGAGAATCAAAGTAACAGTGAGTGCAGGTGTTTCAGATAGAAAAAAACATGTCTCCTTACAAGCAACGGTTAATTCAGCAGATGAGTATTTGTATAAAGCAAAGAATGAGGGAAGAAATCAAGTAGCCTACAAGAAATAAATTGTTACAAGAATTTTTAGCTCAGAAGCCACTCTATTATGATGAAATTGATTACATCCGTATGCCAAAAGTTTATGCGATAATCAAAGACTCCTTTGTCCATCCCAAAGTGATTCACATTGTTGGGACAAATGGCAAAGGGACTACGGGACGATTTTTAGCGATGGCATTGCTGAATGCAGGGTATAAAGTAGGACACTATAGTTCACCGCATATTTTGGAGTTTAATGAACGTATTTGGCTCAATGGAAAGAATGCTTCTTCTCAAATACTTGAAACTGCACATCAAAAATTACTACAAATTTTAACACAAGCGCAAGCAGATGCTTTGAGTTACTTTGAGTATACAACTCTATTGGCAATGTATTTGTATAGAGATTGTGAGTATGTGGTTTTAGAAGCAGGCTTAGGTGGCGAGTATGATGCGACGGCTGTTTTTGATAATATTGTAACTTTAATTACCCCGATTGCGAAAGACCATGAAGCTTTTTTAGGTAATTCTATCGAAGAGATTGTACAAACAAAAGTAAATGCAGTGCAAAAAACAGCCATCCTTGCACAACAGATAAACAGCACAGTACCTACACTTGTAAAATCAATAGTCATAGAAAAAGAGTGTGCTTTTTTTTCTGCAGAAGCATTCATTACAGAAGAAGATAAAGCCAAAATAAAAGAGATTCAATCTTCCCTCTCTTTAGAAAATTATTTACTGATTAACCTTACTTTAGCTATTGCTACTTTAAATTATCTTCAAATTCCTTATACACAAAAAAGCTTTCAAAATGCACGACTATTTGGTCGTTTAACACAGATAAATGAAAATATTATTGTTGATGTAGGGCATAATGTTTTAGCAGCGCTTGCGATTGCAAATGCTTTGCATGGACAAAAATTTAGACTTATCTATAATAGCTATAAAGATAAAAATTATAAAGAGATACTTGCTATTTTAAAGCCAATTATTGATAAAGTAGAGATAATAGAAGTGGATGATAGTAGGATTGAAGCAAGTATTATACTAGAAGAAACATTAAGTGAACTCGATGTAAAATATGGAAAATTTCAGGGCATAGATAAAGATATAAAGTATCTCGTTTTTGGTTCATTTAGTGTGGTAGAAGCATTTTTAAAGGCATATAATGAATAATCATTTTACAATCACAATCCATGATGATAATGGTGTCAAACAAATTAATCTGCATAAATTTGTAAAAAAAGCAATGCTTTATATATTGAGTGTTCTTTTAGCTCTTGGGTTTATTGCCGTAGCAACTATTCTTTACCTTGATGCGAGTGTCGATAGTGTAGAAGCAAAAAAAGCGACGATGAGGGAAGCCTACGAACAACTGCAAAAGAAAAATGAACTTCTCAATGCAAGTATGCAAAAAACAAATCGCGAACTTGCCACAAAAAAGAAAGAGTTAGACACTTTGGCTGATTCTCTTTCTGATATTGAAGTGAGGTTAGGTTTAGAGCCTGCAGATGAAACGATAAGTATTCAAAAACATTTTGATTTAAGTAAGTTAAGTTTTGATGAGCGTATAACACTTTTACAACTTGTACCGAATGGTTCTCCCATAGAGTACAAGGGAATTACAAGTAAATTTGGATACAGAATACATCCAACACTCCATAAAAAAGAATTTCACAGAGGCATAGACTTAAAAGCCGCTATGAATACACCTGTGTATGCACCTGCCGATGGCATTGTAGAATATGCAGGGATTCATAAAAAAAGTGGCTTTGGACGTTTGGTTATTCTCAAGCATGCTTTTGGGTTTAAAACAGTCTATGGGCATTTAAACAAAGTTGTGGTAAAATCAAGGCAATTTGTACAAAAGGGTGAACTCATAGCCTATACGGGAAATGCTGGGATGAGTAATGGCCCACATTTGCATTATGAAATCCGTTATATGTATGATGCCTATAATCCTTACTGGTTTATAAAATGGAGTGTGGATAATTATAATGAAATATTTAAAAAGGAGAAGAAAATACCATGGCAATCTTTAGTAGCAGCAACATCGAACTTGAAAGTGTTAAAACCGACACAAACACTACCATCATTACCGCAGGGGCAAGAATAAAGGGTGAAATAGAACTCACATGTAATCTCTATATAGATGGAGAATTTGAAGGAAGTATTGATTCTAAAAAAGATGTAAATATCGGAAAGAATGGACATGTAAAAGGCACAATCAAGACAAATCGTCTTATTGTCCAAGGGTATGTAGAAGGAAATATAGATGCCAATAGACTAGAAATAAAAGCTGAGGGGCATATAAAAGGTGAAATAATTGCTACTGAATTGATTATAGAATCCAAAGGTATTTTTGAGGGGACGAGTACGATTAAAGAGTCTCAACTAACTGCTTCAGATAAAAAACTTATAAATTAAGACCATAGGAAACAAATGTCACAAACTGCTCTCTTTCATTACTTTAAAACAGATGAGAAAAAGAATCTTGAACTTTTAGTTTGTGAAGATTATAAAGAGGCACTTGAGTTAGAGAGTGTCGCAAAATTTTTTCATCGTGATGTTTTACTCTTTCCTGATTTTCGTCCGAGTTTTGGGGATGATTTACGTTCTTACAAAGAAGAACTACATGAACTCTTTTCACAACTGCGTTTATATCACAGTGCCAAAAAGAAACCATTGGTTATTTCACCCTTAAAAACACTCCTCTTTCCTCTACCAAATGCAGAAATTTTAGCACAAATATCGTTGGAATTTGGAGAGGAAATACACCTCAAAAGCTTTAAAGAACAGATGCTTTTTTGGGGTTATAACTTTGTGGATATTGTCCAAGTGGCGGGTGAAATCTCTTTTCGAGGCGATATTATAGATATTTACCCGCCATCAGCAGAGAAAGCCTTTCGTATCTCTTTGTTTGATGAAACGATTGAGCAGATAAAAACATTTGAACTTGAATCACAAAGAACAAACAAAGAGGAGTTAGAAAAGATTAGCATTAGTAGTGCCTTTTACTCCTTAGATGAGAGTGCTTTTCAAGCACTCACTCAAAGGATAGAAAACTCTCCATTTGATGCCTTAGTCAAAGATGTCGCCTCTTTAGGATTTTGGCACTTAGATACCCTTGCAACAAGCTTTTTAGAAAATAAAAAAGTACAACTTAGTCGTAATTTAGACCATGTTTTACAAGATGCCTATGGTATAAACAACCCAAAACTTCCACGAGAAGCCTTCAATCTTGATACTTTAGTAGAGAGTGATGATTATAAGGAACTTGTTGTAGCTGATGTGGGACAACTTCTGCGAGTGCATAGCGATAAAAAAGTAACGATTATCGCGGCAAGTAGTGCGCAACTCAAACAAGTTGGACTCTACGATACCAAAGAGATTACAAGAGTTACAGCAGGCTATATTCTCAATATTATCTCAAAAGATGAACTGATTATATCTCTCAATAAACCCGATGCAAAAAGGCGACGGAGAAAAACTTCTATTTTACTTGATGACCTTAAAAATGGTGATTATGTAGTTCATGAAGATTATGGGGTCGGGATTTTTGAAAAAATAGAACAAACAGAAATCCTCGGTGGTGTAAAAGATTTTATTGTTATTAAGTATGTTGGTGATGATAAGATTTTACTTCCTGTTGAAAACTTAGAGTATATTGACCGCTATATTGCTAGTGGAGGGAGTCTCCCTGTTTTAGATAGGCTCGGCAAAGGGAGTTTTGGAAAACTCAAAGCAAAAGTCCGTAAGCGTTTACTCGAAATTGCAGGGCAGATTGTCAATACTGCA
>Ga0256829_1000799_pt1 | contig 28522 bp, 23 predicted proteins | sample 131447metaG_FD_185979 | JGI IMG/M metagenome (GOLD analysis project Ga0256829, IMG submission 185979) | Hydrothermal vent microbial communities from Lau Basin, Pacific Ocean - 131-447 | ecosystem: Environmental > Aquatic > Marine > Hydrothermal vents | place: Pacific Ocean: Lau Basin | collected... | reverse complement strand
TTGTATAATACATCTAACCACTCAAGAAGAGTATAATCATACTCAAAGAGTCGGTTTGATGTAGATTGATTTTCTCGTTGAAGCCGTTATAATTATGATGAGCCTGTATGGGAGCTAAATTGCTAAACTGACAACTTGAGTGGAAACAGAGTCGGAGATAATCCAGGCTGCATTTACAAGCGAAAGTCAGGTTTAGTGAGTATCACATAGACATAAAGTCTATGCTACCGAACTCTTCACTTAATGGAGGTTCTTATGGATAATTATATCGGAATTGATGTTGCAAAAGCAACCATGCAAATTTACATACCTAAAAATGATTTAGATATAGAAATAGCAAATAATGAGAGTGGATTAAAAACACTCTATTCTAAACTAAAAAAACAGTATAAAAAACAGATAGATGATATAGTCTTTGTATACGAATCAACAGGAAGTTATTCAACATATTTAGAACAGTTTTCAGAGTCTAAGAGTATTAAATGCTTTAAAGTAGGTGCATACCAAAGTGCATCATTTTCTAAAGTTGTTAAAAATAGAAATAAGACAGATAGAATAGATGCAAGAATGTTGTCTAATATGCATGTAATAGCAACCGATGAAGACATTAAGATACCATCAAGAGATGTTAAAGCCCATCAGATAAGGTCTTACATCAAATATTATCAATCACTAGTAAAAGAGGAGATAAGAAGTAAAAACTATCTTGAAGCAGCTACTTTTAACTTAGAAGATAAATTTGTACTCAAACAAGTTGAGAAAAAAATCAAGAATATACAAAAAGAACAAGTGGATATTATAAGTAAAACTATGGAGATAATAAACTTCAATGAAAAATATAAAAAAGCCTATGAAAATATAACTTCCATCAAAGGTATTGGAGAGAAAAGTGGTATCATTCTTTTATATCTGTTTTTAAGGTATCCTAAGGCATCAAGACAACATGTGACAGCTCTATGTGGACTTGATCCAATACAAAGAACTTCTGGTACATCAGTACAACATAAAGAGAGAATATCTAAACAGGGACTATCATTAGTTAGAGCTATATTATTTATGCCAACAATGGTTGCAATACAGCATAATGAAGAGATGAAACTAATCTATGATAGATTAGTAGATAGAGGTAAACCAAAACCATTAGCTCAGATAGCAGTAATGAGAAAAATAATATTATTAGCTCACTCACTTTATAAAAATGATGAGATATATGATGAACGTAGGTACTTGAAATTTACTCAAATTAAAAAGGTGGACAATGTGAAATAGTTGATATTTTTAAGTGATTTTAAAGGTGGAAACTCCCATTCTCTGAATGGGAATGCATACTAAACATCACAACAAAATATGAAGTTCCCACACGAAGTATGGGAACGAGATGAAATTTCTCCTTAAGCTTCGTAATCCTTTTTAAACGCAACATATCTTTTTGCAGAAGCGTATAGCTCTGCAACCTCTTCATCGTTCAACTCTCGAACAACTTTTGCGGGAGAGCCGATGATGAGTGAACGGGGTGGGAAAACTTTGCCTTTTGTCACAAGTGCACCTGCTCCTACAATGCTCTCTTTTCCGATAACAGCACCATCCAAGATGGTGGCACTCATTCCAATTAAGCAGGCATCTTCAATGGTGCAGCCATGCAGCATAACACGGTGTCCGACTGTGACATCATTACCTATAACAGTGGGATTTCCTGTAGATTTGTCGCCGTTTTTATAGTGCGTGACATGTATCATGGAGAGATCTTGCACATTGGTTCTGTCTCCAATTGAGATGTAGTGGACATCTCCACGAACGACACAGCCAAACCAGATGGAACAATCTTCGCCAACAGTTACATCACCGATGACATCTGCTGAGGGAGCTATCCAAGTGCCTTTTTTAACTGTAGGCAGAATATCTTTAAATTTATGAACCATTTTTGCTCCTAACTCTCAATAAAGAGACGGTTTACAAGTTGTTGTACATAAGTAGAGGTCTCTTTTTTCGTTGCTTTGGCAATTTTGTTGACATAATCTTCTAAAAGTTTATGGTTGTTAATCGCTTTTTGTCCGTCATGTTTGAGTTTTACATAGGTTCCGTCATTTTTAAGTTCATGGGAGAGCACATTGTCAGAACATTGCAGTTTTAAAATTTGAATAATTTTTTTCTGTGCAGATTCATCTTTAATGGCAGTTAAAAGCTCAATACGTCGTACAAGATTTCTTGGCATCCAGTCTGCACTTGAGATATAGACTTGTGATGCATCATTTTTAAAATAAAATGCGCGCGCATGTTCAAGATATTTTCCGAGTATTGAGATAACTCTGATATTCTCACTTACCCCTTCTATACCCGGTTTGAGACAGCAAATACCACGAACGATAAGTTCCACTGTGACACCTGCCTGACTAGCTTTGTAAAGTGCGCGGATAACATCCTCATCAACGAGTGAGTTGATTTTTGCGATGATATGACCATTTGCGCCTTGTCTTGTCTCATTATGGATGAGTGAGAGTAGTTTTGGTTTTATCTGTGAGGGTGCCATATAGAGTTCGTTGAGTTTTCCTTTTTTACTAAAGCCTGTTAAAAAGTGAAAGAAGCGTGTCAAATCATTGGTAACAACATCTTTAGATGTCATATAACTCATATCAGTATATATTTTTGCTGTGGAAGGGTTGTAGTTTCCTGTTCCGAGGTGGGCATACTGTTTGAGCTTACCATTTTTTCTACGTGTGACGAGGGCTGCTTTTGCATGCACTTTAAAGCCTTTGATACCATAGATAACATGTGCACCTGATTTTTCTAATGCTTTTGCCCAGATAAGGTTGTTCTCCTCATCAAAACGCGCTTTAAGCTCAACCATAACAGTCACCTGTTTCCCGCTTTCACTCGCATCCATCAATGCTTTTACAATAGGCGAATTCGTTCCTGAACGGTAGAGTGTCATTTTGATAGAGACTACATCAGGGTCTTTTGCCGCAACTTGAATGAGTTTGATAACCGGTTCGAAACTCTCATAGGGATGGTACATCAAAACATCTTGCTTTTCCAGAGTTGCAAAGATATCTTCACTCGTGTCAAATGGCGGAAGAATTTTTGGTTTGAACGGTGGCAGTAGTAGATGTGCAAAGTCTCTGTTTGAGACTATTTGCCATAAAGAAGAAAGATTCAAAAAAGTGTGAAAGGTGTAAATGTCATCTTTATAAACATTCGTATGTTTGTTAATAAAGTTGATAATCTCATCATCGGCATTGGACCCGACTTCAAGACGTACCATCTCCCCTTTACGACGAAGCTTAAGTCCCTCTTCAAGGATCTCCATAAAGTCATCCGCTTCTTCCTCTTCAATGGCGATATCAGCATTACGTGTTACACGAAAGGGTGCGTATTTTATGAGCGAGTAGCCAGGAAAAAGTTCATCGACATGTTTCTCCACAAGACTCTCAATAGGAACATAAATACCACTGCCAAGCTCGACAAAACGGTTCAGTACGCGTGGAACTCGGATGATTCCGAAGCGTTCAATGTTTTCATTGTCATCGTCACGCAGTTTTACAATGAGACCAAAACTGAGGTTGTTGAGGTGTGGAAAAGGGTGTGTAGCATCAACGGCAATAGGGATAATAACAGGGTAAATGTTTTCATTGAAATATTGATTAACTTTATGCTTTTCTTGATTTGTGAGCTCTTCATATATCTTTACACTAATCCCTTCGGGTTCAAGCTTTTTAAGGATTTCACTTCGGCAGTGCTCTACTACCTGCTGCTCTTGATGCAGATAGTTTCTTATCTCACGCAACTGCTGCAGTGGTGTGAGCTTGTCCGGACCAGAGACAATAATACCTGCAGCAAAAAGCTTTTTTAGCCCTGCAACACGAATCATGTAAAATTCATCTAGATTTGTGCCATAGATGGCGAGAAATTTAAGGCGCTCTAAGAGAGGTAGAGAGTTGTCTTGCGCCTGTTTGAGAACTCTTGTATTGAATTGTAACCATGAAATTTCACGGTTGTTATAAAGATTTGGATTTTTTAAATTAAGCATCGATTATAATCCTGATAAAATATTTTTCTTATTATATCCAAATTATTTGATGACACCTGTTCCTTTGTAATTGGCTGCGTGATAGATAGTTACACCATATTTGCGTGCGTAGTACTCCATTAAAAGTTTTTGAATTGTTGGCTCGATTGAAGGAGCAAACCAGGCATTGTTGCTGATGGCGATGAGGTATTTGACATCACCACTGTAGAGTTCTTTACAGGTTGCTTCATAGCAGATGGCATTACGAAACTTCACACCTTTGATGAGAAAATCAGTAGGTTTTTTAGCTGTGGAGAAGTCACTTTCACCATTAAAAAAGGTATCATTAATAAACTTTCGTGCAAATTTTGGCAGAGGAATATACTCTCCAAAAGGGACAAGTACAAGTTTTTTAGCCACTTGATATTTACCGTTTTGGAACATATATGTGACATTGTAGTTTTTTCCATCTTCTCTCATAAGTGCACCGGCAATGATAGTGATTTTATGAGAAAATTTTTCAAGTTGTTTGATCAGTTCGGGTGTTTTGTTCATAAAAAGTGGAAATACAGATTCTGGAAGAATAACTACATCATAGCCCTCATTGATGGCTTTTTGTATCTTTTGAAAAACCATGTAAACAGTAGGCGCGAGTGCTTGGCGTGTCCATTTATAATCTTGTTTGATGTCGGTTGCAACAAGTTTTATTTTCAGTGGAGCATCGTGCTGTGATGGGTAGCCATAGGAAAATGCTGCAATGAGCAGTAACAGCGGTGTATATTTGTATGGTTTTTTTAGCAGAGAAGGGAGGGAGAGTACTAACAGAACAAGGGCGAGTTGGTATTTGTAAACACCGATGTAGCTGTTGACAAAAAGTAGCTCAATCTGCATCCAGTTCCAGTTAAACGGATGCACAAAACTCAGACCAAAGAGAAAAAGTGCCCGCAGTAGAGCACTGTTCGTAAAAGCGAGCGGTGCAAAAAAGAGTAGATAGACAAAGCCAAAACCAAGGGTAATTATAGGCTCCATATATCCGACACCCTGATACTTGAAGCTGTACCCTATCCAATAAAACCAAAGCAGTCCAATGGTAAAGCCCGCAATTAAAACAGAGCGTTTGGGAATGTACAAAAACATACTCAGTGCAGAGAGTCCAAAAAGTGTATTTATTAGTTTGTTTGTTAAGCCGAAATATTCAAAATATATGAACGCACTGAAGAAAAGTGCTGTGGCGATTCCAAGTAAAATATCTTTTATTAATTTATTCATTTTGAAATTGTACTCAATTTTAAGAGCTTATTAGCATATTTTTTGTATAATCCTCACAATTTTAACTAAAGGAACCATCACTCATGGATATTATTTCTCAACTCTTACCCTTCGTATTTTTAATTGCAATTATGTATTATGTAATTATTCGTCCCCAACAAAAAGAGGCAAAAGCCAAAAAAGAGATGCTTGCAGCCATTAAAAAAGGCGATAAAGTAATCACTAACGGCGGTTTTATCGTTATTGTGCATAAAGTTGAAGATAACTTTTTAAGTGTAAAACTCAATGACGATACAGTCGTAAAAATCACAAAAGATTCCATTGCAAAGAAGTACGAGGATGAAGCTTAATTATCGCATAGTCATTTTCGCTCTTGCAATAGTTTTTGGTGTTGTTTTTTCAATACCTTCACTGCTGCAAACGCAAAGTGGTAAAAAAATTACTTTAGGCCTTGATTTGCAAGGTGGTCTGCATATGCTTCTTGGTGTAAAAACTGATGAAGCGATTAAAAGCCGTATTAAGTCTATTGCTGCAAGTGTCAAACATTATGCAGATAGAAATGATATTCTCATAGACGGACTCACTTTTGATGCTAACAGTGTTAGTTTTGAAGTACTGGATTCTGATGAGATAAAATCTTTTGATGATTTTCTATCTAAGATAGAAGGTGCGAAGATTGACACAAAAGGTGCAGTGATTACAATCTCTTTTACACCAAAAGAAGTTGAAAAAATAAAAAAACTGGCTATTAGTCAGGCAATTGAGACCATTAGAAACAGACTTGATCAGTTTGGCCTCTCTGAACCACATGTTGCAAAACAGGGAAAAAATCAAATTGTCGTTGAACTAGCTGGAATTAAAACACCCCAAGAAGAGCAACGTGCTCGTAAACTTATATCTCGTGCTGCAAAACTGGAACTTATGGCAGTTGATGAAGCAAGAAACGCAAGAGTTTACAATATGACTCCCGCAGATGCTGCTGAGTATGGTGATGTTATTTTACCTGATGCGAAGAATCCTAAGATCAAGTACCTTGTGCATGAGATTCCTATTTTAAATGGAAGTATGCTTACGGGCGCAAATGTTGGTTTCAATAAAAATAATAAGCCTGTTATTGACTTTAAACTCAATGCAGAGGGTGCAGATATTTTTGGTGATTTTACTGGTAAAAATGTAGGAAAACGCCTTGCTATTGTTCTTGATGGTAAAGTTGTTTCTGACCCAAATATTAATGAACGCATTGGTGGAGGTTCAGGGCAAATTTCTGGTAACTATACAGTGCTAGGTGCAAAAGATTTAGCTATTGCACTGCGTTCCGGAGCGCTACTTGCACCTGTATATATGATGGGACAGCGTTCAGTCGGACCAAGTTTAGGTGCGGAGAGTATTAGAGAATCAATGATAGCACTTGCAGGTGGTTTTATTTTAGTTATTATTTTTATGCTTGTCTATTATCGTATGGCAGGTCTCATTGCAAATATCGCTTTGATTGCAAACCTCTTTTTACTTTTAGCTATTATGAGTCTCTTTGGTGCAACGCTAACACTTCCAGGGATGGCAGGTATTGTCCTTACTGTTGGTATGGCAGTTGATTCAAATGTTATTATCTCAGAACGTATTCGTGAACTTATTTACGAAGGCAAGTCGATGCATAAAGCCATTGAAGATGGCTATTCAAATGCAATGAGTGCTATTTTAGATGCAAATATTACGACACTTATAGCTGCTGTTGTACTTTATGTATATGGTACAGGAGCTATTAAAGGTTTTGCTATAACTATGAGTATCGGTATTTTAGCTTCTATGCTTACTGCGATTTTAGGAACACATGGTATTTATGATATGCTTGAAAATAGAATAAAAAAGAGTAAAGATTATAAATTTTGGTTTGGAATTAAGGGGTAATTATGGAATTTTTTAGATACAAATCAGCTATTGATTTTATGGGTAAATCAAAAATAGCGATAGCGATTTCTATAACTTTAATGTTACTCTCATACGCGATTTTACTTACAAAAGGTTTTAACTACGGGATTGATTTTGCCGGTGGAACTATTGTACAGGTCAAATATGACAAAGCAACGCCAATTAAAGAGATGCGTGAAAAACTTAAAACAAATAAAATGTTTAACGATGCCTCAATTACACGATTTGGCTCTGCTGATGAAGTCATTATTCGTATGAAGAGTAGCAGTAAAAATGTTGCTGAGGGCATTGGTGATATAACAAGAAAGGCACTACAAGGAACAGGGAATTTTAAAATTCGCCGTGTTGACATTGTTGGGCCTACTGTTGGGAATGAGTTGCGTGAAAAAGGACTTATGTCAATGTTTCTTGCTATTGCAGGTATCTTAATATATGTTGCGTTTAGATTTGAGTGGCGTTTTGCAGTTGCTTCTGTTGTCGCACTTATTCATGATGTCTCTATTGCTAGTGGTTTGGTTGCACTTTTTGGCATAGATGTAAATCTTGACGTTTTAGCAGCACTTTTGACACTGCTTGGATACTCTCTTAATGATACAATTATTGTCTTTGACCGTATTCGTGAGGGAATTGTTGGCTCTAAAAATAGGACGCTTCGAGAAATTATCAATGATTCTATTACAAGAACGCTTTCAAGAACGACACTTACATCACTTACAACATTCTTTGTGATATTTACGCTCTTCTTATTTGGTGGAGAAATTATCCATCCATTTGCATTTACAATGCTTGTTGGTATTGTTGTTGGAACATACTCATCTATTTTTGTTGCTTCCCCTATTTTATTATGGTTTGGTTTTGATGTGAAAAGATACCACTCAAAATTGGCAGAAAAAGCAAAAAGAGAAGCAGAAAAAGATAAAATGAGAGCACAATTTGAATCAGGGGTAATGTAGTATGATTGCACTAGTGCAATGGGCTTCCTGCCGAAGGAATCCAAGTGATAACGTAGCTGAGGGAATTACTTCCCTTAGCGTGATAAATAAAGGGAAAAAGGTTTCCTTGAATTTATGCAATAAATTGAAGGAGAAGTGATGGATTGGGGTAAGGTTGTTTATGTTTTCTTTTCTTTAATGAGTTTAACCTCGATAGCGGGGTTTTTGTATGAGAATACAGCGATTTCGTTGTTTGTAGCAGCAAGTGTAAACTTGATTTCAACAATTTTAAAAATTGGAGTGCGAAATCTGCTCTCTGCAGAACTTTTAGCCTCTTCTTTAGTGGCTGATTTGCACCTTATTCCGGCATTTGTATTTTTAGTGATTGTGCATGATGATTCATGGGCGATTGCTCTCTCTATCGGTGCATTGATTGCAAATGTATTTTCAATGGGACTTGTTTATATTGAGAGTAGTAAAACACACGAAGAGTATTAAAAAGAGAAATTATTTTATTAGGAAGAAGAGCATTGGAATATAGCGCGAAAAATATAGAGAAGAAATGGCAAGAGTATTGGAAAATGAACGAAAGTTTTGAGCCGAGTGAAGATTTCACGCAGGAGAAGAAGTATATTCTTTCGATGTTCCCTTTCCCAAGCGGACGTTTGCATATGGGGCATGTGAGAAATTACTCTATTTCCGATGCTTTTGCACGTTACCATAGACAACAGGGGAAAAATGTTCTGCATCCAATCGGCTTTGACAGTTTTGGTATGCCGGCAGAAAATGCAGCTATTAAAAATGGAAGCCATCCAAAATCTTGGACCTATGACAACATAGAGTATATGAAAAATGAGTTTTACTCTCTTGGCTTTTCTTTCTCACGCAAGCGTGAAATGGCAACTTCTGATGAACTTTACACAAAATTCGAGCAGGGCTTTATCATCGACATGTTTAACAAAGGACTGCTCTACCGTGAAAAAGGGATGCTCAACTGGTGTCCGCATGATAAGACCGTTCTTGCAAATGAGCAGGTGGTTGATGGCTGCTGCTGGCGTTGTGATACCCCAATAGTCAAAAAAGATATGAACCAGTACTATTTCAAAATTACTGCCTATGCCGATGAACTTTTGCAAGATCTCAAACAGCTTGAAAAAGGCTGGCCCAAACAGGTACTGACTATGCAGGAAAACTGGATAGGTAAATCAAATGGTCTTGCGTTTGACCTTTACTTCGATGAATCAAGTAAATCGAAACTTGGACACAACTTTGAGCGTTTTGATGTCTTTACAACACGACCTGATACCATCTATGGCGTAAGCTATACAGCCCTTGCTCCTGAACATGAAATCGTTACCTATATGATAGAAAACAAACTCTTGAGTGATGAAGTCATAGCAGAGATAAATACGATGAAAAATGCTTCTTCCATTGAGAGACAAAAAGAAAAATCGGGACTTTCTTTGGATTTACAGGTTGTGCACCCTTTAACAGGCAAAAGTATCCCTGTCTGGATAGCAAACTTTGTGCTTATGGATTATGGAAGCGGTGCGGTTATGGCTGTGCCTTCACATGATGAAAGAGATTATGATTTTGCGAAGAAGTATGACCTGCCGATTCATGCGGTTATTCAAGCCTTTGAAGGGGAACATGATTTCTCACGCTCTGCCTACACGGAAGTGGGTGAGCTGATTAATTCTGAAGATTTTAACGGTATGAACTCCAAAAAATCTCAAGAGCATATCATCGAGATGTTTGAAGCCAAAGGCATAGGCAAAAAGACGACGAACTATAAACTCAAAGATTGGGGTGTAAGCCGTCAGCGCTACTGGGGTGCGCCGATTCCTTTCGTGCATTGTGATAAATGTGGACTTGTCATGGAGAAAAAAGAGAATCTTCCAATTGCTCTGCCAGAAGACGTTGCAATTACAGGTGAGGGAAATCCACTTGAAAATCATCCTACATGGAAGCACTGTAAATGTCCTGAATGTGGCGGTGATGCCTTGCGTGAGACAGATACTATGGATACTTTTGTTGAGTCTTCATGGTATTTCCTGCGTTTTTGTGCATCGCCAGAGAACTGGGAAAAAGAGGCATTTTCAGCTGAACAGATTAAATACTGGATGGGTGTAGACCATTACATCGGTGGAATCGAACATGCCATCTTGCATCTGCTTTATGCACGTTTCTTTACAAAAGTATTTCGTGATTTAGGCTACTTAGAATTTGATGAACCGTTTGAGAAACTGCTCACGCAGGGGATGGTTTTAAAAGATGGTGCAAAGATGTCAAAATCAAAAGGCAATACGGTTGATCCTGATGCCATCATTGAAAAATATGGAGCAGATACGGCAAGACTTTTCATCCTTTTTGCTGCACCGCCGACACAGGAGTTGGAGTGGAATGACAGTGCCGTTGAAGGTGCATATCGCTTCATCAAACGTTTTTATGAGCGAAGTGCCAATGTTACAGCTTGTGAGAGTAAGCCTGAGATTGACCATGCATCACTCTCAAAAGAGGAAAAATTTGCCCGTAAAAAGGTCTATGAAGCGCTCAAACGTGCCGAAGAAGTTTACAATGAACGCTATACTTTTAATACTATGATAGCCGGTGTTATGGAAGCGATGAATGCACTCAATGCGCAAAGTAATCCTGATGTTTGGAGTGAAGCGTATTGGATTTTGACGTCTATTATGGAGCCTGTAATTCCTCATACTGCTTGGGAAATAAGTGAAAAATACTTTAACTTGAAAAACCTCACGCAACAAGATATTGCCCAAGAGGTTTTTGTTGAAGATTCTCTCTCTTTAGGGGTCTCTGTCAATGGAAAAAAACGCGGTGAAATTGAAGTGGCAGCGGATGCCTCCAAAGATATCATTCTTGAAGCTGCAAAAGCAGAAGTTGCGAAGTGGCTTGAGGGTAAAGAGATTATTAAAGAAATAGTTGTTCCTAAAAAGCTTGTTAATCTGGTTATTAAAGGCTAATGATGAAGCGTACTCTGCGACTGCTCAATACTTTTTTTATACTCTTTTTACTTTTAGAGTTAAGCGGATGCGGATACAAACCAAGTTCACAATATTCCCGTAAAGTTGTCGGTGGTAAAATCAGTACCAATGTTGTCATCTCCGCACAAGATCCTGAAAATACTGTACTCATTAAAGATGCAGTGGACCGTGCCATTATCGAGATATTTCATGCATCACTTGTTGATAGAAAAGTTGCTGATACGCATCTGAGTTTTAGCATCTCAAAACCTAGCTATACACCTATTCAATATAATGCAAATGGGTTTGTTGTTGCTTATCGTGCTACAATTATACTTGGTATCGTACGTGAGACAAAAGATGTGAAAAAAAGATACAGTGCAAAAGGGACATATGATTTTGCCATTGCCCCTAATGCGGTAATTACAGATCAAGATCGATTTGATGCTATCAAATTCAGTGCGCAAAAAGCGATTGCTTCATTTATAGCGCAGGTCTCTGCAGAAGGTTCTAGAAAAGGAGAGTAGGATGACTATACAAACAATTATAAACAATGCACTCAAACGACTTAAAGCAGAGGGGAAACTGCTTACACCTGATTTTTATGCAGAGGCTTTTTGTAAAGAGGCTGTGCGGGCAAAAATGAATGTAGAAGATTGTAATCATGTAGAAAAATTTAAAAATATGCTCTCAAAAGATTTCCAAAAAGATCTCAAAAACTATCGCATAAAAACAATGAGTGAATTTGTTCGCTTTCTTATCTCCAAGCTCAACCGCACGAATCCTACTCAATGCTCTGATACGCTCGAAGCCCAAACACATTTTTGTAAACGTGTTCTGCAGGTTATTACTGTTTTACACAACAAAGAAGCAAGTGAATTGGCACAAAATAGTATTGATTTGCTGGAAAATGCACCTACTCCGCAGCAGTTAGATGCTTTTCGTCAAAGATGGGTCAATTTTATCACAACTTATGATGATACTTTTTTACAAAAACTCAAAGCACTGGGTGAGGTAGAGAGTAGTAATCTGCGCAAAACAGTTGAAAATCTTCATACTCTTAGTGCAGGAGAAACTTCAGTGTCATCAGAGGTTGACTTGCAAAAAGTCTCTCGTCTTTTAGTCGCTTCTTTTGTCCCTTCCATAGCTTCAAGTGTGAATGAGACTATAGCAGAGATCAGTGAAAAGATACGAAAAAATCCATTGATTTTAGATAATGATGACATAGAGAGAGATAAAAACAGCTATTTCGCTTCGTATATCTCTTGATAAAAATAGTGTCAAAGAGATGGTTGAGTCCATTGACGGTGTTCTTGACAAGCTCTCTTTGCGTCTCATTGATATGATTGAGAGCTCAGACAACTCTACTGTAGAAATTCAGGCGATTAAAAAAGAGTTAGAGTCTTATACAGAAAAGTCTACTGTTAATTTTAAGATTGCACATAAAAAACTTTTTACAATTGCCGTTGCTTTGGAAGAAAACACACAGCTTCTCTCAAGAGATTTGAAGGGACATAGTGCGGATGTAGACGCTCTCAGTAAAAAAGTAAAGAAGCTCGAAGAGGAGCTTAAAGAGATCAAAAAAGAGTCAAAAGAGGACTTTTTGACAAAGCTCTATAATAAGCGTGCATTAGATGAATTTATGGAGCTTAAAGAGGCCGAGTATCAACGCTATGAGCGAAACTTTGCTGTTATTATGTTTGATTTAGACCATTTTAAAGATGTCAATGACACTTTTGGACATGAAGCTGGTGATGCCGTTCTTTCTGCCTTTGCAAAGATTCTTAAAAAAGAGGCACGGAGTGTTGACATTGTCGGACGTTTTGGAGGCGAAGAGTTTCTTGCACTACTGAGTGATACTGACACAAAAGGTGGTGCTATTTTTGCTAGAAAAGTGTTGAAGCATGTAGAAAAATCCCGCTTTATGTATAATGGCGATCGCATTGAAATTACTGCAAGTGCAGGAGTAAGTGAACGTGCAAAACATATTGCACTTAAAGCGACCATTAATTCAGCGGATGAGTATCTCTATATTGCGAAGAAAAATGGAAGAAACAGAGTAGAGTATAAAAAATAGTGTTACAAGAGTTTTTAGATGCTAAGCCTCTTTTTTATGATGAGATAGATTATAGACGTATGCCTCGGGTGTATGCGCGCATAAAGTCTCATTTTAAAGTTCCAAAAATTATTCATATTATCGGCACAAACGGCAAAGGTACGACAGGACGTTTCCTGGCAACGGCCCTTTACAACAGGGGATATAGTGTCGGGCACTATACCTCGCCGCATATTCTGGAATTTAATGAGCGTATCTGGTTTAACGGTGCTGATGTGCGCATGGAAATTTTAGAAAAAACACATCAAGAACTTCTGGCTCTTCTCACGCAAGAAGAGACACAATCCCTGAGCTATTTTGAATATACAACACTGCTTGCTATGCTTTTTTTCACAAAAGAGAGTGATTTTGTAATCTTAGAAGCAGGCTTGGGCGGTGAGTATGATGCTACAGCCGTCTTTGCAAATATTTTGACACTTGTCACACCGATAGACAGAGACCATGAGGCATTTTTAGGCTCTGACATACAAAGTATTGCAAAAACAAAACTGAATGCAATTCAAAAAACGGCTCTAATAGCAGAGCAAAAAAATGTAATGGTTTACAGTGTATTGCGTGAGATAGAGCAGGCAAAAGGCATTGAAGCACTAAAAATCAGAGAGCTTTTAGATGCAGATGACCGTAAAAAAATAGAAGCTATAGCCAAAAATGAGGGGCTTGCTCCCTATTTGCAAAATAATTTGGCACTTGCTGTCGGGGCATTGAAATATCTAAAGATTGGGTACAATACAAAAGATTTTGAAAATTCCAGGCTCTTTGGAAGATTGACTGCTTTAGAGAAAAATATTTTAGTCGATGTTGGACATAATGTTTTGGCTGCACAATCAATAGTGGAGAGTTTAAAAAACAAACAGTATAATTTAGTCTATAATAGTTACAAAGATAAAAACTATAGAGAAATATTGGCAGTTTTAAAGCCTGTTATAAAAAGAGTAGAGTTGATTGATGTCTATAATGCAAGAGTAGCAGAGAGCACTTACTTGCAAACTGCTCTTGAAGAGTTAGAGATTGACTATGGTAAGTTTACAAGAGTAGAAAAAGATAAAAATTATTTGGTTTTTGGATCGTTTAGTGTTGTGGAGGCATTTTTGAAGGTATATCGTGGATAAACATTTTACTGTAACCATTCATGATGACAATGGATACAAGCAGTTTAATCTGCATAAATTTGTAAAAAAAGCTTTTTTGTATGCGGGAATTTTTTTACTGACAATAGCACTCATTGCGGTGGGGACTATTTTGTATCTTGATTATAGTATTGATTCTGTTCAAAAGAAAAGAGATGCTATAGAAAAAGCGTATGAAGAGATGAAAGTACAAAATAGTGTGCTAGAGAACAGTATGAAAGTAACAAGATATTCTCTCCTTAAAAAGAAAAAAGAGTTGCATCAGCTCTCAGATTCACTGACTGAAATAGAGACATTAATAGGTCTAAAACCTTTAGGAGATGAGTCTTTAGAGGAGCGTGTGAGTATCGCAAAATTGAGCTCTTCACAAAGGGCTACACTTCTGCAGCTGATTCCAAGTGGTTCTCCTGTTGCGTATCATGGCATCACAAGTAAGTTCGGTTATAGAATTCATCCAACTTTGGGAACAAAAGAGTTTCATCGCGGTACAGATATGAAAGCGAAACTCAATACTCCAGTGCATGCAACGGCAGATGGTCTTGTTGAGTGGGCAGGATACCACAAAAAAAGTGGGTTCGGACGACTCATTATACTAGAACATATTTATGGCTTTAAGACCTACTACGGTCATTTAAACAGAGTTGTGGTAAAATCTGGAAAATTTGTAAAAAAGGGTGACCTTATCGGTTATACCGGTAATTCTGGTCTGAGTAATGGCCCGCACTTACACTATGAAATACGGTTTATTCACAGAGCGCTCAATCCATTTTATTTTATAAAATGGACACAGCAACACTATAACGAAATTTTTGATAAGGAGAAAAAAGTACCATGGCAATCTTTAATAACAGCGACATCCCGAATAAAGGTGATTCCGCAGATTCAAATACAACCATCATCACAGCCGGAGCAAAAATCACAGGAGAAGTAGAACTCTCTTGCAATCTTTATATTGACGGTGAACTTGAAGGAGGCATTAACTCTTCTAAAGAGGTGAATGTTGGTAAAAACGGACACGTAAAAGGGAATATTATTACTAACAGACTTGTTGTTCAAGGCTATGTTGAAGGAAGTGTTGAAGCGGATAGAGTTGAGATTAAAGCTGCTGGTCATGTCAATGGTGAGATAATATCTATTGAGCTTATTATTGAATCGAAAGGTATTTTTGAAGGGAATTCTATTGTAAAAAATAGCTCTAACCACGCTATTGCTGATAAAACTCCTGCACCAAAAAAAGTATAACGCAGGAACTCAATGTCTCAAGCTGCACTCTATAACTATTTTAAAAACTTTGATGCAGAGTTGGCTATTCTCATCTGCGAGGATAGCAAAGAAGCTCAAGAATTACAAAATGTTGCGCAATTTTTTAACAAAGATGTTGTTGTCTTCCCTGATCTTCGTCCGGGACTTGGTGATGATCTGCGCTCGTATAAAGAAGAACTGCATGAACTTTTACATGCGCTGCGTGAGTACTATGAAGCAGAGCAAAAACCTTTAATAATTTCCCCTCTTAAAACACTCCTTTTTCCCCTGCCAAAAGAAGAGCTGCTAGATGCAACTGCTTTAGAGTTTGGCTCTGAGATAGATCTACAGGCTTTTAAAGAGAAAATGCTCTTTTGGGGATACACTTTTGTTGATATGGTACAGGTCGAGGGTGAAATTTCTCATCGTGGTGATATTATAGATATCTTTATTCCTTCAAGTGAGCATCCCGTACGGATATCGCTCTTTGATACTGAAATAGAGCAGATAAAGGCCTTTGATCTTGATACACAGAGAACACTAGGTGAAGAACTCGATGCAATAACAATCACAAGTGCTTTTTTTGCACTGGGTGAAGAAGCTTTTACCCTGCTTAACAAGCGCATAGAAAACAGCGAATTTGATGCACTCTCCCGTGACATTGCTTCGCTTGGCTTTTGGCATTTAGAAGAGATGGCTGAAAACTTTTTAAAAAATAAAAAAGCGATGCTTGCACGCAATCTTGATAACGCCCTCATAGATGCCTATGCAATAAACAAACCATTGATATCCCGTGAGCAGTTTGCACTTGACAGACTGCCGGAAGATGAAGGCATTAAAGAGCTTGTTGTTGCTAATACCGAGCAGCTGCTTAAGGTACATAAAAATAAAAAGATTACGCTCATCGCTGCCAATAGAGCAACGATAAAGCAAGCCGGTATCTATGATACGACAAATATCAACATCGTTGAAGCACCGTACATCTTAAATATCATCACAGATGATGAGCTTGTTATCTCGCTCAACAAACCTGATAAAAAACGCCGCAGAAGAAAAAGCTCTATTTTACTTGATGATCTTAAAGCGGGTGATTATGTTGTCCATGAAGATTACGGTGTGGGGATTTTTGAGAAGATTGAGCAGACAGAGATTTTAGGTGGAGTCAAAGATTTTATTGTTATTAAGTATGTAGGTGATGATAAGATTCTGCTTCCTGTTGAAAATCTGGATTATATAGACCGTTACATTGCCGGAGGCGGTAGTGTCCCAGTTCTTGACAGGCTTGGAAAAGGAAGCTTTGGCAAACTTAAAGCAAAAGTCCGTAAACGTCTCTTAGAGATTGCCGGACAGATTGTAAACACTGCTGCAGCGCGTGCACTCATTAAAGCACCGAAGATTTCATTGCCAAAAAAAGAGCTTCAAGAGTTTCAGGCACTCTCCGGATTTGAGTACACCGATGATCAGACGCAGGCTGTTGATGAGATTTTAGCACAGATGAGCTCTGGACATATCATGGACAGACTGCTCAGCGGTGATGTCGGCTTTGGAAAGACTGAAATTGCACTTAACACTATTTACGCAGCTTATAAATCTGGTTATCAGTCAGCATTCATTGTCCCTACTACACTGCTCTCCGCACAGCATTTTAGAAGCCTTGATGAACGTTTTAGTGAGCTTGGTATCCGTTATGCAAAACTTGACAGATTTGTCAGCTCAAAAGATAAAAGTGCCATTATAAAAGGGCTTGCAAGTGGCGAGATAGATTGTGTTGTGGGAACCCATACCCTTTTTGGACTTGAGTTTAAAAAACTTGGTGTCGTTATCATTGATGAAGAGCATAAGTTTGGAGTCAAACAAAAAGAGAAGATAAAAGAGCTCTACCATAATGTGCACCTGCTCTCTATGAGTGCAACACCTATTCCACGTTCACTTAATCAGGCTCTGAGCTCCATTAAAACTATGAGTCAACTCCTGACAGCGCCGAGTGAACGCCAAGGGGTAAGAACTTTTGTGAAAGAGTATGACGAAAAGCTCATAAAAGAGGTCATCTTGCGTGAGCTTCGCCGTGGCGGACAGGTTTTTTATGTGCATAACTCCATTGACCATATGCCGATTAAAATGGGAGAGCTCAAAGCACTGCTTCCGGATCTGCGTATGTTGATGCTGCACTCTAAAATCTCAGCAGTAGAGACTGAAAAAGAGCTGTTGAAGTTTGAAGCGGGTGAGTATGACCTGATGATAGCGACGAGTATCATAGAGAGTGGTATTCACATGCCTAAGGTCAATACCATTCTCGTTGATGGTGCAGACAGATTTGGCATCGCAGATCTGCATCAGTTGCGTGGACGTGTCGGACGCGGACATGTGGAAGGTTTTGCTTATTTTGTTGTTCAAAACAAAGAAAATCTTACCGATGAAGCCAAAAAACGGCTTTTGGCCTTGGAGTCTAACTCCTTTTTAGGCTCCGGTTCTGTACTTGCACATCATGATCTTGAAATTCGCGGTGGTGGAAATTTGGTCGGTGATGCACAAAGCGGTCATATCAAAAATATCGGCTATTCGCTCTATTTGCGAATGCTCGAAGATGCTATAAAAGAGCTGAGCAATACAAAAGAGAGCGAGCGCGTTAAAGTGGATATAAAGCTTACTATATCTGCTTATATCTCTGATGAGGTTGTCAAAGAGGACAGACTGCGTCTTGATATCTACAGACGGCTTTCACAGTGTGAAAATGCTGTAGAGATTTATGAGATAGAAGAGGAACTCATAGACCGTTTTGGGGAGCTTGATGAAAGTACAAAACAGTTTATTGAGTTGATGGTTATTAAGCTTTTAGCTCTGGAGAAAAAGATAAAGTCCATTGGAAATTATGGGCAAAATATCACTTTTACCTACTTCAATGACTCTAAAGAGACGATAAAATCAGATAGTAAAGATGATGATGACATCATTAAAGCAACACTGCACTATCTTAGAAATTCAAAACCAAAGGTATTATAAGTACCTTTCCATAACTAACCCCAACTTCAGAAGTTTAAAAAGAGGGCTTGCAGTAGCCCTCTTTTTAAATTTCCCTTCGGGCAATAAGTAAATAGCCCTATTGCGTTGTTAGATTTTATTGAATTAGCTATGGCTAGTCCTGCAAAAATCTGCCTAGCACTAGAGCTATTTACTTATTGCTGAATTTGGGGTTATTTATGGAGAGGTACTTTAATGAAAATAGCATTTATTGGAGATATATTGGGCAGTCCCGGGCGTGTGATGCTGAGAGATTATTTGCCAAAGCTTAAAGAAGAGGAGGGCATTGACTTTGTTATAGCCAATTATGAAAATGCCTCCCATGGTTTTGGTTTGACACTGAAAAATGCTAATGAACTTTTTTCATATGGTGTCAATGTTATGACAGGAGGTAACCATACTTGGGATAAAAAAGATATACTGCCACTTTTTGATTCTCATGAACTGCTGCGTCCTAAAAACTATCCTGATGATGTGCCGGGAAGTGGCTTAAAAGTCTACGATGTCGCAGGTGAAAAACTTGCTGTTGTCAATTTGATGGGACACTATGCAATGCCTTACACAGATAATGCTTTTCGTTGCGCCCAAAAAACTACAGATGAGTTGCGTGAGCATGGTGTGCGTAATATTTTCATAGATTTTCATGCAGAGGCAACAAGCGAAAAAAGAGCGATGATGATGTTATTGCAAGGAAAAGTCAGTGCCATTATCGGGACGCATACGCATGTAGGTACAGATGATTTCCAAATTGCACAAGGTACTGCTTATATGAGTGATATCGGTCTTACTGGATGTCGTGACAATGTTATAGGCATGGATGAAAAAGTACCGCTCAAACAGTTTTTGAGTGGGATGAAGGGACATTTTGACATCCCGAAAAAATGTAAGAAAATAATGCAAATTGCCATTATGGAGATTTCCGAGGGAGTCTGCTCTTCAGCCTATAAACTCAAAATATTTGATGATGGACGCCTCATTAAGAGCGATGCCTGGATGGAAGATTAAGCCGCAGTTACTTTGTAGTAGTTGTCATTTTGAATGTAGGTGTTGACCATCTTTATTTTTAAGAGCTGCTCTTGTGCAGTTTTGGCCTCTTTTGGAAGCGTGAGGCTGAGAGTTGAGAAACTGTTTTGTTGGGGAGCTTTTGGTTTCCTCATCGAAGAGAAGGGTTGTGTCGTCTCTTTGTAGGCTGTTTGTGCATTTTGGAGTGTTTTTATCTTCTCATATAAATCTAAATTTTTGTTTTTTTCTTTGTTGTAAAGATTATAACTTGAAATAGTTTTGTTTAATTCTTGCGGTATTTCTGTTTTTTCAGGTGTAGACTTTTTTTCTGCGAATATGTCTGTTTTTGGTCTGAAATCTTTCTCTTTTGTACTGTTTGTTTTCGTAGCAGGTATAGTTGGTATGTAAGTTGTATAGGATGCTATAAACATGAGAACTCCTGATTTCAAGAGTAATTATAACATAATTCATACAATATATTATGAATATGATAAAATTATTATTGTTATAGTATGTTTTTTGTGGAAATTCAGAAATTTAAGATATAATAATTTAAAATTATATGTAAAAGGGATATATGTGTTTAAAAGAGTTTTACTTATCAGTCTTTTTCTGTTCAGTACTGTTCAATATGCCAATGCTTTGACGCTGAAAGAAAGTATAAATGATGTCATGAATACCAACCCTGTTGTTCAGGAAAGATTGCGAAATTACAGAGCAACGAGAGAAGATTTGAATGTTGCGGAATCTGAATATCTTCCGAGTGTTGATTTTCGAGCGAGTTTGGGATATACCAAAGCAGGAATGCTCAAAAACGGAAATGCAAACTGGAATCATACTGTACGAGATGCAAATTATGGTAATTATGAATCTTCTTTGGTTTTGACACAAAATCTTTTTGATGGTTTTGGAACAACTTACAAAGTCTCTTACCAGCAGACAAGAATTTTGGCGGCTGCTTATAGCTACATCGAAAAAGCTAATGGTATCGCTTATAAAATGACCAATGCTTACTTGAATGTGCTGCGTGAGTATGAGCTTTTGCAAACTGCACATGAAAATGTACAAATAACCGAAGGGATATTTAAAAACGTAAAAGACCTGTACGACTCAGGGCTTACAACAGATTCTGAAGTGAAAAAAATAGAATCAGCACTCTCTTTGGCTCGTTCAAACCTGATAGTGCAGAAGAACAATACCCGTGATAAAGAGTATAATTTTAGAAGAGTATTGGGGCGTATGCCGCAAGTAGCTGAGATGGTAAAACCAGATTTCAATGTCTCTATGCCAAAAAGTGCCGAACGTGCAGCAGAGTACGCAATCAATCATAATCCTTCTCTTTTAGTTAGCCGTTACAACATCAAAGGTGCCCAATCTCTTTGGAAACAGCATCAAAAAAAGTTTTATCCAAAAGTAGACTTGGAAGTTTCTCAAAATTTTAATGATGTGCAAAAAATCAATAGATTTGACCGGCCTGATGACAGATTTAGAGCCCGTATAGTACTCTCATACAATCTTTACAGAGGTGGAGCAGACTCTGCAACTGTGCAAAAAGATGTCAGTAAAATTAATCAAGAAGTAGAGACCAAACGAGACCTGAAACGTCAGGTCATTGAAGCACTTGACCTCTCTTGGAATGCCTACTCGATGATAGAGTTGCAACTTAAAGATTTACGGAATTATAAAAAATATGCTGATAAAACACTTGAACTCTATAAAGAAGAGTACGATTTAGGTCGTCGTTCTTTGCTTGATCTTTTAACTGCACAAAATGATGTTATCAACTCTCGTGTACAAATTATTAAAGCGGAGTATGATTATTTACTGGCAAAATACAGAATTTTAGATGCAATGGGACTGCTGCCTTTAGCAATAGTTGGGGATACAAAAGCATTTGATGCACGGGTTAACCTTTATGTAAATGGCGATGCAAATCAAGTTCTTGACACCGTTCCTGTAAAATATGATGTGGACAATGATAAGATTGCAGATGATGAAGATCTGTGCGACAACTCACTTTTACAAAATAACATCATGCCGTATGGCTGTATCAAGATGACAAGAGATAGCGACGGCGATGGGATTATCAACTCAAAAGACAAATGTCCAAACACACCAGAAAATGCAGAAGTCTCTCCGGATGGATGTGCTGTGGATGTTGATATGGACGGTGTGAAAGATTATCGAGATAAATGTTTGAATACGCCAATTGGTTATACCGTAAATGATGAAGGGTGTGCAACCTTGGTGAATCTCGGTGTGAATTTTGCTTATAATAGTGATGCGATTGATAAAAATTCTTTTACAAATCTTGAACGTTTTGCAGAGTTTGCAAAAAAGAATAAACAGTATAATATTAATATCGTTGGACATACAAGCTCACGCGGCAAGGCAAATGTAAACAAAAGACTCTCCAAAAGAAGAGCGAATGTTATTAAAAAAGCATTAATCAAACTTGGAATTGCAGCTGAGAGGATTACAACTGAGGGCAGGGGTGAAGAAGAACCGATTGCAGATAATAATACGCCTGAAGGAAGGTATATTAATCGAAGAGTTGATGCAGAGTTGACACTGAAAGATGAGGAGTAATATGATGAAGAAAACAGTACAGATATTTATTGGGTTTATTGCTTCTACAATCTTGTCGGCTTCTGTTACACAGACGATTGATGACTCCTTTTTTCAAAATGATTTTCAAAAGATTATTCGCTTTGAGATGCTTCATTTCAATAAAGAGGGTGTTTTAGATGCAAACTCTGCAAAAACTTTAGATGCAGTTATTAAAAGAGCTCAAGAGATTCAAGAGTCATCAACTATTAAAGTTACTATAGTAGAGCATATTTATAAAGCAGCAGATTATTATCCAAAACATATGAGAAACTCTTTGAGTTATGTAAATAAGCTCAGTGGAAATGACGATGCGAATGCGACCTATGCCAAAAAGATAGAAAAACGTTTTATGGACAGTGGAATAGAACGTGCGAAACTCTATCTTTATAATAAAAGAGGCGAGGTGCTTGGATTTAGCGATGAAACGCCAGAGAGTGCTGCCCTTTCAAATAGAGTTATGCTGAGCATTTATGTGCTCAAACCTGAAGATATTGACAGTGACAAAGATGGTGTTTTTGATAGATATGACAGATGTGTAGGCACACCCCGCGGTTCCAAAGTCGATAAAAACGGTTGTCCTATAGACAGTGATCATGACGGAGTCTTAGATTATAAAGATAAATGCCCCAACACTCCACCAAAAGGTGTGATTGTTGATACACACGGCTGTCCTCTTGATAGTGATCATGATGGTGTTGTTGATTATAAAGACAAGTGTGAAAATACACCTGCAGGTATTAATATTGATCCTGATGGCTGCCCGCTCAAGCAGACGCTCAAATTACATTTTAAAAGTAATTCGGAAAAAATACTTAAGAGCAGTTACGGAGAAGTCAAAAGATTTGCAGAATTTTTAAAGAAAAATCCCGGATATAAAGTAAAAATTATAGGACATACTGATAGTATTGGCAAAGCAGTTGTCAATATGGCACTCTCCATGAAACGTGCAGAGTCTGTAAAAGAGGCTTTTGTTGCAGAAGGGGTAGATGCATCAAGAATTGTCGCAACTGGTAGAGGTGAGCTTGATCCAATTAAGTCCAACAGAACAAAAGAGGGGCGAAAAGCAAATCGCCGTATAGAGATTAAACTTTTTCACTAAAAATTAGGTAGGAAATGAACGAACATAAAATATCGCTACACGAAGATACACTTCTTGACACCTTCGTCCTTTTTACAAAACTCTTTCACAAGCCTTTTACGAAAGAGGTCCTTTTATCGGGGCTTCCTATTCATGATTCACAAAAACTTTTTTCAAAAGAGAGCTCAAAATCTCTTTTTTCTCGTGTTGCAGGACGGGCAGGACTCAAATCAACACTTATCAAACGCTCTATAGAAGATATGCTCTCATTGCATCTTCCTGCAATTCTACTCTTAAGTAATGACAATGCCTGCATTTTAGAGAAGTTCAATGATGATAAAACCCAAGCGAAAATAATCTATCCTGAAGGGGACGGGCTTGAGCAGTGGGTGAGCATTCATGATTTGGAAAATGAGTATCTTGGCTTTGCTTACATTTTAAAAAAAGAGTTCGAATATGACAAAAAGAGCTCACGTACGCTTCAACTTAAACAGAAACATTGGTTTTGGAGTACATTGAAGCTCTCTATTCCTATCTATAGAGATGTGCTCATCGCCTCTTTTCTCATAAATCTTTTTGTGCTTGCAACACCACTTTTTACGATGAATGTCTATGATAGAGTGATTCCCAACAATGCTGAAGAGACTTTGATGGTCTTTACTATCGGAATAGTTTTGGTCTATGTTCTTGATTTCTTTTTAAAGTTTACGCGAGCTTATTTACTAGAATTAGCAGGAAAAAAGAGTGATATCATCATGTCTTCTATTATATTTGAAAAAGTACTTGATTTAAAAATGGCGGAGCATCCGCCTTCGGTCGGTTCTTTCGCAAATAATCTCAAAGATTTTGAATCTGTCCGCTCCTTTTTTACGACTGCGACGATGACAGCGGTTATTGATCTGCCTTTTGCACTTATTTTCCTTGCAGTTATCTACTATATTGGCGGTATCCTTGTTTTTGTTCCTTTAGTGACTATCTTTTTGATACTTGGCTACTCGATGATTATTCGCAAGCCTCTGCGTGAGAGTATTGAAGCATCATATGAGGCAAGTGCAAAGAAAAATGGCATACTCATTGAAACACTGCAAAATATTGAAACAGTCAAAACGATGCGTATGAATGGAAAAAAACAGTGGGAATGGGAAGAGTCCACTGGAGAAATAGCGGAGAAAAATCTCAAATCCCGTTTACTTTCCTCTTCTATTCCAAATGTTACAAATCTTTTTATTCAACTCAATACCGTGTTTGTCGTAGTCTTTGGTGTTTATCTCATCAAAGAGTTTGAACTGACAATGGGTGGACTCATTGCCATTGTCATTCTTACTTCGCGTACAGTTGCCCCGATAGGGCAAGCGGCTGCACTTATCTCTAATTATGCTGATGCAAAAACTGCTTATGATACACTCAATGAAATCATTTCCCGTGAGATGGAGCGTCCTGCAGGACAGGAGTTTGTAGAACGTCCAAAATTCAAAGGAAAAATAGAATTTAAAGATGTTAGTTTTAATTATCCAGGCACGGAAGTTCCAGCACTGAGCAATGTTAATTTCGTTATAAATCCAGGAGAAAAGGTGGCTCTAGTTGGGCGAATTGGTTCTGGCAAAAGTACCATTGCTAAGTTAATACTCAAACTCTATGAACCAACAAGCGGAAAAATTTTGATTGATGATATTGACATTTCACAAATTGATCCGGCAGACCTGCGCCGTTTTATCTCCTATGTACCGCAGGATGTACATCTTTTCAAAGGCACTATCAAGGAGAATATTGTCTCTTCAGAACAGCATCCTGATGTAAGTGATATTATTTATGCCGCACAGGTAAGCGGGGTGGAAGATTTTGTTAAAATACATCCGCTTGGATATGAGATGCCAATAGGCGAACGCGGGGCAGGACTTTCTGGTGGACAACGCCAAAGTGTGGGAGTTGCCCGTGCCTTGATGCAAAATAGCTCCATTATGATTATGGATGAACCAAGTAATGCAATGGATCAGACTACTGAGAAAAATTTGATGGATAAACTAAAAACTGAACTTAAAAATCAAACAGTAGTAATCATTACACAAAAACTGGGGCTTTTGGATATGGTTGGGAGAGTTGTTGTGATGCATAATTCTAAACTACTGCTCGATGATACAAGAGAGCTCGTTATTAAGCAGCTCAGTGGAATTTCTAATGGCTAAAAAAGTGATAAATAAAAAGAAGCTCTCAAAACGTGATTATGAATTTATGCACTCTTTGAGTGCGGCTGTTTTAGAAGTGGCTCCAAGACGATTGCGCATTGTCCTTTATTTCTGGGTTGTAGCTATTGTGGTATTTTTGACGTGGGCAAATTTTGCCGAGATTGATGAGATTGCCAGAGGTAAGGGTGAAGTTATTCCAAGTGGTGAGAATCAGATGATTCAAAATCTTGAAGGTGGGATTGTGGAAGAAATTTTAGTGCAAGAGGGTGAGAGTGTCAAAAAAGGGCAGATACTCATTAAAATCGACAATCAAAAATCAATTTCTTCTTACAGCTCGAATGAGATAAAAGCAGAAGCTCTCAGAGCACAAATACTTCGCTTAAAAGCAGAATCAGCAGGACAAAAGTTTATAGTACCGCCAGATTTAAAAAAACGTCTGGCACAGTTTATAGACAATGAAAAAAGCCTTTATAATACCAATAAGCAGCAACTTAATTCCAGACTTAATGCCTTGCGTGAGAAGCTCGCTCAAAAAAAACAAGAACTTGCAGAAGCATACTCACAAAGAGACCATTTGGAATCCTCTTACTCTATGATATCACGGGAAGTGAGAATGACTAAACCGATGGTTGCCAAAGGGGTACGTTCTAGGATTGACTTTTTAAAATTACGACGTGAAGCTAATGATATAGCATCTAAATATGATGCGTCAAAAAAATCTATACCTCGTTTGAAGTCTGCTATCAAAGAGGTTCAAAGTAATATAAAAGAGACAAAACTAAATTTTCAGAGTGAAGCCAAAACACAAATGAACAAAGCAGTGGCAGAACTTAAAAGTCTTCAAGTGACATCAACGGCACTTGAAGATCAGGTGACAAGAACAGTTGTTAAGTCTCCGATGAAAGGAGTTGTACAGAAACTCTATGTGCATACTGTTGGTGGGGTTATTAAACCGGGTGAGGATATCTTGGAAATAGTTCCAAGCGATGAGACACTACTTGTGCAGGTGAAGATAAAACCCAAAGATATCGCCTTTATCTATCTTAGACAACGTGCTATTGTAAAATTTACCGCTTATGATTTTTCCATCTATGGAGGGCTTGAGGGGAAAGTCGTGCTTATCTCTCCTGATAGTACCAAAGATGAGAAGGGAAATGTCTTTTATGAAGTGCGCATAAAAACAGATAAAAATTATATAGGCAGACATGGTAAAAAACTCAAAATTATTCCTGGTATGATAACAAGCGTTGACATTATAACAGGTAAGAAGAGCGTACTTGATTATATCTTAAAGCCGATTCTTAAAACAAAACAGTATACGTTTACAGAGAGATAAATAATGCAAATTGTGCTCTATAGTGATGATGTCAATCTTATAACACACTGGGAAAAAGCACTAAGCAAAGAGACGTTTCAAAGTATTGATGACCTAGCGTCATTGAAAAATTTGCAAAACTGCCTCATTATTATGAACTATTCTTCTTGTCAGAAAGAGTATAAGTCACTTTTGCAAGAGTTGCGTGAGCAGCAGAATCATGTGCTTATTTTAGACAGAGTTCCGGAACTCCAAAAAGCAAAACAACTGATTAAATATGGATCGATGGGATATGGAAATGCTCTGATGCGACCGCATTTTATACTTGCGGCTGTTGCTGCACTACGAGAGAATATGCTCTGGCTCTATCCAGAGCTCACTTCGCAGTTAATCTTAGAACTACCAGAGAGCCAAAATAGTAACGAAGAGTTGCTTCAAAAGTTAACAGCACGTGAAAAAGAGACGGCATTGCTGCTCAAAGAGGGCTTAACATATAATGAAATCGCAGAACAATTGGAAATTTCATCACGTACTGTAAAAGCCCATGCACAGGCAATTTATAAGAAACTTGATGTCAATGACAGAATCGGTTTGGCACTCCTTCTGAAATAACCTTGCTGCATACTGTCCCTAGGGACAATAGCATTTCTTTTTGTTTTTCTCTATAATATAACATAATTAAAAATTTGTCTGTATTTTAGGAGAAGAAAAAATGAAAGTAATTATTGGAACAGTAAAAGAACTCAGTGGTAAGTTTTATGCAAAAGATGCAGATGGAAAAGTTACAGAATTGCATATTGGTGATAAAATTTTAAAAGGGATGGTGGTATATGGTGCAGAGGGTAACAGCGCCAACGCCCATGTCAATATTGATGTGAAGAGTAATGGAGAGATTCTCGAAGTCCAGGGGAATCAACAACAACTTTTTGACCTCTCTTTAGTGCAAGACCATGGAAATAACGGAGAATTTCTTTCTCAGAAAAATATAGAGCAGGCTCTTGATAAAACAGGAGTATATGCAGAAGATGGTGCAACGGATAATAAAGAAAAAGCAGGCAATATTAACGATGATGAAACTGCAGCTGGAAGCGAAGCAGTCGTAGGACATATTCAAGCAGATCAATTTGCACTGCGAGATAATGCTTTTGTAGATGTGCACAGTAGTCTCAGAGATGCACACTTTAATTCTCCTCAAGAGAGTACTTTATCTGATCTCAATAGAGAGAGTATAATAGTGGATACAACAGCCCCAACAGCCCCAACCGCTGATATCAGTGATGCAACAAACTCCGGAAGCAATACAGACACCATTACCAATGACAACACACCGACTATTACAGGAAAAGCAGAAGCGGGATCAACAATAACTATTATAGATGCAAACGGTACTGTAGTAGGAACAGCAACAGCAGGAGCTGATGGAACATATTCAGTGACAACAAGTCAACTTCCAGATGGCTCAAATGATTTAACAGTCACTGCAACAGATACAGCAGGCAATGTATCAGCTTCAACTTCTCAAAGCGTTACAATAGATACAACAGCCCCAACAGCCCCAACCGCTGATATCAGTGATGCAACAAACTCCGGAAGCAATACAGACACCATCACCAATGACAACACACCGACTATTACAGGAAAAGCAGAAGCGGGATCAACAATAACTATTATAGATGCAAACGGTACTGTAGTAGGAACAGCAACAGCAGGGGCTGAT
>Ga0256829_1000798_pt1 | contig 28537 bp, 24 predicted proteins | sample 131447metaG_FD_185979 | JGI IMG/M metagenome (GOLD analysis project Ga0256829, IMG submission 185979) | Hydrothermal vent microbial communities from Lau Basin, Pacific Ocean - 131-447 | ecosystem: Environmental > Aquatic > Marine > Hydrothermal vents | place: Pacific Ocean: Lau Basin | collected... | reverse complement strand
CGATAGCCACCAGAGTTATTTTCGTTGATCGAGTTGGTTGCATTGTTGCCTCCCTTGTAAAATGTGTAATGCAAGTCGCATAGTGACAGTTGTATTTCGCCAGTCAACCTTGATAACTTCGCAAGAGATCATCGGAGCCTTCATGAATCGGCTTTTTGCAACTTCATCAGCCTTGAACAGTCTTCAATGGCGCGACCAGGCGGGATCGGAGGCGTCAAATGCCGCCGGGGTGATCGCTTCCGGCTTGCCGCCCCAGCCGGGGACCCGGTAGATGCGACGAATACGATGCTCTTCAGCGGAATATAGCAACATCTGGCCATTGGGCGACCATGATGGCGATTCGATACGTTTACCGGTGGCAAGATAGCGAATATCAGATCCGTCCGGGCGCACCGTCGCCACTGCAAACGTCCAGTTTTTGAGTGAAATCATGGCGATACGATCGCCGGCCGGCGACCATGAAGGCGATGTATTGTAGCTGCCCTGCGTACTGACCAGTTGCGCCTTGCCGCCCGCAACAGCCTTGCGATAGACCTGCGGCCTGCCGCTGCGATTGCTGACAAAAGCGATCCATTTGCCGTCCGGCGACCAGGTCGGCGTCGTATCGATTCCCTTATGGCGGGTAAATCGCCGCCACTTCTTCTGTTTGATATCGTAAATAAAAATTTCGCTGTCGCCGGTATACGACAGGGTTGCCGCCACATAGCGACCATCGGGCGAAAATTCCGGCGTGCTGTTCAATCCTTTGAAATCGCCAAAAGCGGTGCGTCTACCATTTCTCAGGTTAAAAAATTCGAGCCGGGGATGGTTGCCGACGTAGGTATTCAGGGCGACCAGGCGACCGTCGGGCGACCAGTCCGGGGAGAGCAGCAGGGTGAAATTCTTGCCGACCGTCTGGCGGTTGGCGCCATCCTGATCCATATAGATCAGATCGGAATAGTCGCCATGCTTACTGACATACAACAGATGGCTGGTAAAATAGCCGGGAACGCCCAGCGCCGCACTATAGATCTGATCGGCCACCCGATGCGCCACCAGACGTTTGTTCGAGGCCGGGCTTTGCACTGTGACTGCAGCCAGTTGCTTGTTTCTGAACGGATCGAATACCTGCACCTCAACCTGCATCTCATTGGCATTTCGGCGCAACCGGCACAAAGCCAGAATATCCGCGCCGATAATGCGCCAGTCACCATAGTCGAGATGCTTCATGCTCTCGGCAGGAGTGGCGATAAACGCCATCGGATCAATCGCCTTGAATGACTGGCTGGAGAGCAGATCGTTCTCCACCACCTGGTAGAGTCCGCGCCGGTCTGCATCAGGCACATCGCCGGCATCGATGGCGATGGCAACCTGTAACGGACGATAATCGGACTGATAGATATCGAATTCGGCCGCCATGGCTTGAAATGATGTCAGTAGAAAAGGTAGAAGCAGGGCCATCCATCGCATACCGGCTTTCTAGCGCTGCCAAGCCTGTAATACAAGCCGAAATCGCCGCTAAAGTCGCCGCCAGCTCCATTGGCGCCCTCACTTGCAACTTATCACTTGCAACATTCCGCTTGGCTTTCTGCTCATAAAAGTATATTATAAATCTATGAAATCAGGGAGCCCCCTCTCAGGAGGTAAGATGCATGTTTCATATTGTGGATGACGTGCCTGAATTAAGAGACGTATTGAAAGAACTCGTAGCCTGTTCCGGCCACCGGTCGATGCAGTTCGATTCGGCCGAGTCATATCTGGAATATTTTGATTCGGACGACTTTGTCGCACCTGTGGCAATCTTAAGCGACTATATGATGTCCGGTAAAACAGGGCTCCAACTGATCAGGGAGGTGCGGAAAAGGCTGCCGCACCAAAAAGCTGTCATCATTTCGGGCACCCCATGCTCCGAACTTCATGCCGATATTGAATCCCATCTCTGCTATTCGCTAACCAAACCGTACAGAATCGACAAACTCTTTTTCCTGCTCGAAGCATTGGAGCGGTGCGATCAACACTGCCGGCAGGATTCAGACAATTTCAAGCAGCCCCGTTGCCATTACGGCCTGGCGCATGAATGCCCGTTTTTCCCCGGCAACGCGCATCCGGCGTAAACGCGCCGCAGCACTAACGCGCAGTTTCAACGAAGGCGCGGAATAAACGCCGGAACCCGTTGGCGGTAAGCGGCATACTCAGGATGTTGGTCGATCATGCGCCGCTCCTCAAAAACCGAGCCAATCAAAAAATAGAGAGAGGCGGCCAGCGCCATATTCAAGCCATTAATGCTCTGATCGGGACTGGCCAGCAGCATCAGCATGACGCCGCTATACATCGGGTGACGCACATGCCGGTAAATGCCGCTGACAATGAACGGGTCGATATTGTTCTTCTGCCGTCGAAGCCCGACAAAGGCCATCGCGTCAATCGGTCGAAATGCTGCCAGCGCTGCAATGCCGCCGACCAGTTGCAGGCCGAAAAGCAGGTAGAGCAGCAAACCGTCAATATGATACAACGGGCGATCCGGCAGCGCATGGATAAACATCAACCAGAGCGCCGCGAACAGCAGCGATACAATGGAATACGCCAACCGGTATTGCTGTGCGGAAAACAGTCTGGGGATGACCGCATGTTTGACCCATGCCGCAGCCATCAGGCTATGCGTCAGGGCGAACAGCAGCGTCGCCAGCCAGACATAGAGCGCCGAAGTCACCCGATTTGACCTCGTATCACAATATGGATGTGAACACATTTCATATCACAGGACGAAATCACAGGGCGAAAAGTCATGCAGGTTAGTGGCGAATAAACTTCACCAGCAGCCAGCCAAGCGCCACTGCTGTCAAGCCGGCCAGACGCAGGCTGTGCGGCGACATCTCGGGCAGTCGCCGGATCATGTTGATCATCTGCGCCGGAAAGAGCGCATAGAGCGCCCCTTCCAGCACCATCACCAGCCCCAGCGCCGTCAGCAGATCATTCATGCCGGAGACGACGATTGGTTGTCTGAGTCCAACTGAACAATACGGTTATTGGCGTGACTGCTGGAAGAACTTGAAAAATTCCGAGTTCGGAGAAATGACCAGTTTTGTGTGTGCATCGATGGACTTTTTATAAGCTTCCAGCGAGCGGGTGAAGGCGTAAAACTGTCGATCCCTGTTATAGGCGGCGGCATAGATGCCGGTGGTTTCGGCATCGGCCTTACCACGAATAATCTCCGACTGCTTATAAGCCTCCGCCAGAATGGTCTTGCGCGTCTTTTCCGCTTCAGCGCGAATCTCCTTGGCCGCCTCTTCACCTTCGGAGCGATACTCCTTGGCGATACGGTTACGCTCCGCCTTCATGCGCTTGAACACCGCATCCGAGTTCTCCGCCGGCAGATCGGCGCGTTTGATACGCACATCCACCACCGAGATGCCGTAGTCTTTGACGCCCTTGTCGGCCCGATCGCGAATCGACCTCATCAAGGCCACCCGCAATGTGGCGTTTTCGCCGCCGGAGACAATCTCATGCAGCGTATGCTGGCCGAGCACTTCGCGCACCTTGCCGCGCACCACGTCATCCATTCGGGCGACAACGCCGGTCTGCGTGCGCGCCACCTGATAGACCTTGAGCGGATCAGTAATGCGCCAACGAGTATAATTATCGACCATGATGGTCTTTTTATCTTTGGTGATCACCTCATTCGGCGGCGCATCGCTTTCCAGCAGGCGCTGGTCGAAAGTGGTGACGCTCTGCCACGGCAGTTTAAAGTGCAAGCCGGCCTCTTTGACAACCTCTTTCGGATTACCGAACTGCAGCACCAGCGCCTGCTCGCGCTGATCAACCACAAAGGCGCACATGCTGGCCACGACAGCAGCTGCCACCAGAACAATTGCAATAAACATCTGTTTCGGACTCATTTCTGCACCTCCACCTTGTTGCCAAGTTTATCCAGCGGCAGATACGGCAACACATGCTGCGCCACCGAAGCATCGATAATCACCTTGTCGGCGCGACTTAAGACATCCTGCATGGCATCCATATACAACCGTTTACGCGTCACTTCGGGCGCCTGTTTGTAGGCGCTCAGCACGCTTTCAAAACGGGCTGCTTCACCTTTGGCGTGCTCAACAACCTGCTTGGCGTAGCCTTCGGCATCCAGCACCATCTTTTTGGCCTCACCACGCGCATTCGGGATAATATCATTGGCATAAGCCTGCGCCTCATTCTTGGCGCGCTCTTTATCCTCGCGCGCACTGGCCACATCCTTGAACTCCTTGATGACCCGCTCCGGCGGTTGCGCATCCTGCAACTTCACGGTGCTGATCGAGATGCCCGCCTTATAACTGTCCAGAATCGACTGAATCAGTTCCTGCGTCTCGACTTCCACTTCCGCCTTTTTGGTCGTCAGCACATCATCAATCATGGTGCGACCAATCACTTCGCGAATCGCCGATTCGGCGGCGTCCCGCACAGTTTTAGATGGCCTGTTGATGTTGAACAGGAAATTTTCGACGCTCTTGATCTTGTATTGTACGATAAAGGAGATATCGACGATATTCTCATCCTTGGTCAGCATCAGAGACTCATTGGTGCGTTTGCGCATAATGCCGTCGCCAAACTGACGGAAACCAATCTCCAGGCGCTGTACGCGCGTGACCGGCAACTTCTCCACCGTGTCGATCGGATAGGGAATTGCCCAGTTCAGGCCCGGCCCTTTGGTGGCGACATGCTTGCCAAAGCGCAATACCACCGCCTCTTCATCGGCAGCCACCATATAAAAACCGGATATTCCCCAGAATAGCACAACCGCCGCCAGAATGCCGATGATGGCGTTTTTATTCAGTTGCGGACCCTGACCGGAACCATCGCCGCCATCACGGCCGCCAAACATGCCGCCAAAACGCTCCTGCAGGCGGCGTATCACCTCATCGATATCCGGCGGTCTCTGATTGCTGCCGCCCCGCTTGCCCCACGGGTTCTGATTATGATCATTCTGGTTGCTCCAGGGCATACCTGACCTCCATACAGTTTAAACAGCGGCGCAGTGTAACCACCTGACTGGGTGAATGCACCTGCTGAGATTGCCTGCGATAAAGCCCTGTGCAAAACATGGGCAAAATAATTTTACCGTATACTTTGGACTCCGGGCGTATAAACATTGCGCCATGACCGATTCCAGACACACCCTGACAGCCATTGCCGCCATTCTGGAGCAGACCGGCAGAGAGATTATTCTGCCGGCTTTTCATGCCGCCATCCACACATCGAGCAAAAGTGACGGCTCCATTGTGACAACGACAGACCTGGACAGTCAGCGTTTTATTCAATCGAAACTGGCTGCACTGGATGCCGGCATCGCTTTTCTCGGCGAAGAGATGCGTGAAACCGATCAGCTTGCCTGCCTGGCCGACAGCCATGGACAATTCTGGTGTCTGGATCCGCTCGACGGCACCAGCAACTTTGCCGCGCATTTCCCCGCTTTTGCGATTTCGCTGGCGTTGATTGAAGGTGGCATGGTTCAACTTGCCTGCATTCATGATCCGGTGCGCCATGAATCGTTCACCGCAATCGCCCGGCAAGGCGCCTGGCTGAATGGACGCGCCATCTCATCCTCAGCGGGAAAACCGCTGCAGGAGTCAGTCGGCTTTGTGGATTTTAAGCGACTGAAGCCAACCTACGCCGCCGCGCTGGCCACCAAGCCGTGCTACCGCAGCCAGCGCAACATCGGCAGCTGCGCCCTGGAGTGGGCCTGGCTGGCGGCGGGGCGCGGACAGTTTATAATTCATGGTGGAGAGAAGCTCTGGGATTTTGCCGCCGGCAGCCTCATCGCCGCTGAAGCAGGCTGTATTGTCGGCGATTTCAACGGCGCGCCGTTATTCCCCGCCCGGACCCTTTCCTCCCCGGTATTGGCAGCCTCGGATAGCCAGATTCAAGCATCACTAAAACTTCAACTGGAAGACTGAAGCTGTCAAAAACACACTATTATTTTGATCATTCAAGTCCAAGGTCGCTTTTGGCCGGATTTTCCGCTAGAGTGCGCCTGCAAAATCCAAGGATACCCGCCCATACAGGCGGAAAGCATATCAGGGCACACTCAAACACAAACCGGAGGGGAAAACTACATGGGTAGCGTAAGCAATCTGAAAATTGATTTGGTCGAAGTATGTGAGGCGGCAGCGCGAGCCTGCGCCCCGTTTGTCGGTTCAGGGCAGAAAGATGAGGGGGACGGCCTGGCGGTAGACGCCATGCGCGCCCGCATCAACGAAGTCAAAATGAACGGCATGATCGTCATCGGCGAAGGCGCCAAAGATGAGGCGCCGGCGCTCTATGATGGCGAAAAAGTCGGAACCGGCGAAGGCATCGGCGTTGATATCGCCGTCGATCCGATTGAAGGCACCAACCTGTTCGCCAAGGATATGCCCGGCTCAATTGTGACGCTGGCGGCAGCGCCGGAAGGCAGCATGTTTCGTCCCGGCTCCTGCTTCTATATGGATAAACAGGTCTACCCCAAGGCCGCACGCGGCAAGATCGATCCGGAAGCGCCCATTGCGGATCGCCTGAATCAACTGGCGCAATCGCTGGGTAAAAAGGTTCCCGAGCTGAAAATTTTCATCCTCGATAAGCCACGCCACAAAGCCATGATGCAGGAAGTCTACGCCACTGGCGCCAAGGTACGGCTGGCTACCGACGGCGACGTCAACGGCGCCATTCAGGCTGTGCTGAACATGGGATCGGACGCCCTGTTCGGCATTGGCGGCACCCCGGAAGGGATTGTCACTGCCTGCGCCGCGCGCGCCATGGGCGCGGAAATGTTCGGCCGCATGGCGCCGCAGAAGGATTTTGAAATCAAACTCTGTGAAGAGGAAGGTGTCGACACCAAACGCATCCTGACCCGCGATGAGCTGGTTACTTCTGACGATGTGCTGTTTATCGCCACCGGCCTCACTTCCGGCGCTTATGTGCGCCACGTCAAGACCGGCCATGATGCATACGGCAAATACATGACCACAGACACCGTCGTGCTTGACGGCGGTATCGGCAATATTCGTCACGTTCAGACCACGCTGCACGTTTAAGAATACTGTTTCGCCCTATTTTCATAAGCCCAACTTATGGAAATAATAATGAACACTGATTAGATATTATACATAAAATAGATAGGGTTCATGTTCAACGCTTTAACCTGAACCATTTCACTCACAAACGAGGTATACGCATATGAGCAACAATCGCAGACATCTGGCCAACGCCGTTCGCGCACTGGCTATGGACGCAGTACAGAAAGCCAATTCGGGCCATCCGGGCGCACCGATGGGCATGGCGGATATCGCCGAAGTGCTGTGGAACGACTACATGAAGCATAATCCGACCAATACCGGTTGGGCGGACCGCGACCGTTTCATCCTCTCCAACGGCCATGGCTCCATGCTGATCTACTCTCTGCTGCACCTGACCGGCTACGATCTCTCCATTGACGATCTCAAACAGTTCCGCCAACTGCATTCGCGCACTCCGGGGCATCCGGAGTATGGTTACGCTCCGGGCGTTGAAACCACTACTGGCCCGCTCGGCCAGGGCATCACCAACGGCGTCGGCATGGCGGTCGCCGAGGCCATGCTGGCCGGCCAGTTCAACAGACCTGGCCACGCCATTGTCGATCACAACACCTACGTATTCCTCGGCGACGGCTGCATGATGGAAGGTATTTCCCACGAAGCCTGCTCGCTGGCCGGCACGCTCGGTCTGGGCAAGCTTATCGCCTTCTACGACGACAACGGCATCTCCATTGACGGTGAAGTCGAAGGCTGGTTCACTGACGACACCCCCGCCCGTTTTGAAGCCTACGGCTGGCAGGTGATCCGCAATGTTGACGGCCATGACGCCGACGAAATCAAGGCGGCTATTGAGACTGCGCGCGCCAACAGCGATCAGCCAACCATGATCTGCTGCAAAACCATTATCGGCTTCGGCTCTCCGAACATGGCCGGCTCCCACGACTGCCACGGCGCCGCCCTTGGTCATGAAGAGATTGCTCTGGTGCGCAAGGAGCTGGGCTGGGAATATGAGCCGTTCGAGATTCCGGACGATGTCTATGCCGGCTGGGATGCCAAGGAGAAGGGCGCGGCGGCTGAAGCCGACTGGAACGCCCGCTTTGAGGCATACGCTGCCGAATATCCTGAACTGGCTGCCGAATTCACCCGTCGCCAGAATGGCGAGCTGCCGGATAACTGGCAGGCAGGCATCAACGACTGGATCAACCAGTTGCGCGATGAGAAGCCAGGCTGGGCTACCCGCGTCGCCTCGGGCAAGACCATTGGCGCCATTGCCGGGCTGCTGCCCGAACTCGTTGGCGGCTCCGCCGACCTGGCGCCATCCAATAACACCAAATGGCCTGAAGCAGTGGCCTTCTCGAAAGAGACGCCGACTGGCAACTATATGCACTACGGCGTACGCGAGTTCGGCATGTCGCATGTGATGAATGGCATGGTGCTGCATGGCGGCGTGATTCCGTTTGGCGGCACCTTCCTGATGTTCTCCGAATATGCTCGCAATGCGCTACGCATGTCGGCGCTGATGAAAATCGGCACCATCTTCGTCTACACCCATGACTCTATTGGCCTGGGTGAAGACGGCCCGACCCACCAGCCGGTCGAACAGATTGCCACCCTGCGCATGATTCCGAATATGAATACTTGGCGTCCGTGCGATGCGGTTGAATCGGCTGTAGCATGGAAATGCGCCGTCGAACGTCGCGATAGCCCATCCATCCTGATTTTCACCCGTCAGGGCTTGCCCTGCAACGAGTATAGCGATGCACAGGTGGCTGATATGGAGCGCGGCGGCTATATCATCAGCGATAGCGACGGCACGCCCGATGCGATCATTATTGCGACCGGTTCCGAAGTTCAACTGGCGCTGGCTGCGCAGGCGGAATCCGACAAGAACATCCGCGTGGTCTCCATGCCGTGCACCGAGCGCTTCGACGCACAGGATGCGGACTACAAAGAGTCCGTCCTACCGTCATCTGTCACTGCCCGCGTGGCTGTGGAAGCAGGCGTCACCGGTTTCTGGGGTAAATATGTCGGCCTGAACGGCAAGGTCATCGGCATCGACACCTTCGGCGAATCCGCCCCGGCCGGTGAGTTGTTTAAACTGTTCGGCATCACCACCGAAGCGGTAGTGGCAGCCGTCAACGAAGTCGCATAATCTAATAAAAAATAAAACTAAAAGGAGTAAAGTATGACAATTAAAGTTGGTATTAACGGATTTGGCCGCATCGGCCGCATGGCGTTTCGCGCCATTGCCAAAGACTTTCCGGACATGGAAGTGGTCGGCATTAACGACCTGCTCGATCCGGAATATCAGGCCTACATGCTGAAATATGATTCCGTGCATGGCCGTTTCGACGGTGATGTATCGGTGGATAGCGGCAATCTGGTTGTCAATGGCAAAACCATTCGCGTCACTGCCGAGCGCAACCCGGCCGATCTGGCCTGGGGCGATATCGATGTGGATGTCGTTCTGGAATGCACCGGCTTCTTCCTGACTGAGGAGAGCTGCCAGGCGCATATCGAAGCCGGCGCCAAAAAGGTCGTGCAGTCCGCGCCATCCAAGGATGCGACGCCGATGTTCGTCTATGGCGTCAACCATGAAGATTACGCCGGTCAGGCCATCTCTTCAGCTGCATCATGCACCACCAACTGCCTGGCGCCGCTGGCCAAGGTTGTTCATGACACATTCGGCATCAAGCGCGGCCTGATGACCACTGTGCATGCAGCGACCGCCACCCAGAAAACGGTTGACGGCCCATCCATGAAAGACTGGCGCGGCGGCCGCGGCATTCTGGAAAACATCATCCCCTCCTCTACCGGCGCTGCCAAGGCAGTGGGCAAGGTGATTCCATCGCTGAACGGCAAGCTGACCGGCATGGCCTTTCGCGTCCCCTCTTCGGATGTCTCTGTGGTCGATTTGACCGTTGAACTGGAGAAGGATGCCAGCTACGACGAGATCGTTGCTGCAGTGAAGCAGGCTTCGGAAACGCCCGGCATTGGCGACACCCTGGCCTTTACCGACGAGAAAGTGGTCTCCACCGATTTCCGCGGTTGCAGCTTCTCATCCATCTTCGACTCTACCGCCGGCATCGCCATCGACAGCACCTTTGTCAAGCTCGTCGCATGGTATGACAACGAGTATGGTTACACCTGCAACATGATGCGTTTCGTGCGTCACGTCGCCAACAACTAAAACAGTGCGTGGGAGTAGTTGCAAAACTACTCCCACGTTTGTCATTGTCCCCTGCCCCTTCACATCCTGCAGTCGACAGCGACAAGCGTTCGCAATCACTAGAAAAACACAACGAATGTCATCATCTTGTCATGTTTTATGGCACAATGAGTCATTCATGATTCCAAGGAGTAGCCGATGTCTGTAATAAAAATGACCGATCTAGACCTCAAGGGTAAACGCGTTCTGATTCGCGAAGACCTGAATGTGCCGATTGTGGATGGCGAAGTGGGCGACGACACCCGCATTCGCGCCAGCCTGCCGACCATGAAACATGCGCTGGACGCCGGCGCCAAAGTCATGGTCTGCTGTCACCTGGGTCGTCCGACCGAAGGCGAATATGATGAGAAGTTCTCTCTGGCGCCGGTCGCCCGTCACCTGTCCAAACTGCTCGGGCAGGAGGTGCGCCTGATTAAAGACTACCTCGACAACGCCCCGGAAGTGGCTGAAGGCGAGTTGGTGCTGCTTGAAAATATTCGTTTCAATGTCGGCGAAAAGAAAAATGACGAGACGCTATCCAAACAGTATGCATCGCTGTGCGATGTCTATGTCATGGATGCTTTCGGCACAGCACACCGCGCTCAGGCCTCCACCCATGGCGCCGGTCAATTCGCACCTGTCGCTTGCGCCGGCCCACTGCTGGCCAATGAACTTGAGGCGCTCGGCAAGGCGCTCGATAGTCCGGCGCGTCCGATGGTGGCCATTGTCGGCGGTTCGAAAGTATCCACCAAGCTGACCGTGCTGGAATCGCTCTCCAAAGTTGTCGATCAGCTGGTGGTTGGCGGCGGTATCGCCAACACATTCATTGCAGCTGCAGGCCACAATGTCGGCAACTCCCTGTACGAAGCCGATCTGATCGACACCTGCAAGAGCCTGTCGGCCGCTGCTGAAGCCCGCGGCGGCTCGATTCCGGTTCCGACCGACGTGGTCTGCGGCAAAGAGTTCTCCCCCACTGCTGAGGCTACGCTGAAAAATGTCGCTGATGTTTCCGATGACGATATGATCTTCGATATTGGCCCCGATTCCGCAGCTGCGCTGGGCGATATCCTCAAAAATGCCGGCACCATTGTCTGGAATGGTCCGGTCGGCGTGTTTGAATTCGATCAGTTCGGCGAAGGCACCAAAGCAATATCGCTGGCCATCGCCGATTCCGACGCCTTCTCCATCGCCGGCGGCGGCGATACGCTGGCGGCCGTGGCAAAATACGACATCTCCGACAAGGTCTCCTATATCTCCACCGGCGGCGGCGCTTTCCTGGAGTTTCTGGAAGGCAAGAAACTGCCCGCCGTTGCCATGCTAGAGGAGCGTGCAGCCTAAGTGACTCTGGAATTTCGTAGAACCAAAATTGTAGCAACATTAGGTCCCGCCTCTGAAGCGCCGGAGGTGCTGGACAAGTTAATCGGCGCCGGCGTCAACGTGGTGCGACTGAACTTTTCACACGGCACGGCGGATGAACATCGTCAGCGCGCGGAAAATGTCCGGGCTGCAGCGAAAAAACACGGTGTGTACGTGGGAATTCTGGCCGATATGCAAGGGCCGAAGATTCGCATCGGCAAGTTCAAAACCGGCAAGACGTTTCTTCAGCCCGGCCAGAAATTTATTATCGATGGCGCGCTGGGGCTGGATGATGGTGATGACGAACGGGTCGGCCTGACCTACAAGGAACTGGTCGGCGACGTGGCGCCGGGCGCACGCCTGCTGCTCAATGACGGTCTGATTGTGATGGATGTCGATGAAATCATCGGACAGGAGATCCACTGCACTGTAATGGTCGGCGGTGAACTCTCCAACAACAAAGGCATCAATCGCGCCGGCGGCGGCTTGTCTGCCGAGGCGCTGACCGACAAAGACAAGCAGGACATCAAAACAGCCTGCGCCATTGGCGTGGACTATATTGCCATCTCGTTCCCACGCCATGGCGCCGATATGGATTATGCCCGTTCGCTGGTGCGCGCCGAAGGCAGCAATGCCGGCCTGGTGGCAAAAGTGGAACGTGCGGAGGCGGTCGAACCGGAAAATCTGACCACGATTATGGAATCTTCGGACGCCGTAATGGTGGCGCGAGGCGATCTGGGCGTTGAAATTGGCGATGCCGCCGTGCCGCCTGTACAGAAACGCATCCTGCGCGAAGCGCCCAAGCACAATACGCCGGTCATCGTGGCGACGCAGATGATGGAGTCGATGTGCAACAATCCGATTCCGACCCGAGCAGAAGTCAATGATGTGGCCAATGCCGTACTTGACGGCACCGATGCAGTCATGTTGTCGGGTGAATCGGCAGCAGGGAAATACCCTGTTGAAGCCGTGAAGGCCATGCATCGCACCTGTATCGAAACCGAAAAACAGCATGTGTTGCCATCTGCCACGACACGCGATCCGCGCTTTCCGCCGCACTCCATCGACGAGTGTATCGCACGTCAGGCGATGGAAACCACGCATATGATGCCCATTACAGCCATTGCAGCATTTACCCACAGCGGCAATACCGTGCTGTATATGTCGCGTCACCTTACCAGATCGCCGATTTATGCCATGACGCCTTCGGCTGAAACCGCTGGTCGGGTCACCCTGTATCGAAACGTCATTCCCAAGCCGTTTGATGAAAAATATGCGGAAACCGATGCGCCTCAGGCGACGCGAGACTGCCTGTCGATGATGCTCTATGATAACCTGGTGACAGACGATGATCTTGTTGTCATGACGCTGGGTACGCCCATGGGCAAAGCCGGCAGCACCAACGCCATGAAGGTTGTCCGAGTCGGCAACGAGTTCGGCAGGTTTAAATAAGCATAAACTTTACGGTTCATACGAACTGATATTTGGGGCATACTGTGCCCGTTAAAACACAAGGAGGAAGAAATGGCACTCATTTCATTACGTCAATTGCTGGATCACGCAGCTGAGAACAGCTACGGCATGCCCGCATTCAATGTCAACAACATGGAGCAGGTGCATGCCATCATGCAGGCTGCCGATAAAACCAACTCGCCGGTGATCATGCAGGGTTCCGCCGGAGCGCGCGGCTATGCGGGTGAAGCATTCCTGCGTCACCTGATCTCAGCTGCGATTGAGCAGTATCCGCACATCCCGGTGGTGATGCATCAGGATCATGGATCAGAACCGGCTGTCTGCCTGCGCTCGATCCAGTCCGGCTTTTCGTCGGTGATGATGGACGGCTCATTGATGGCCGATGCCAAAACCCCCTCCACCTATGAATACAACGTCGAGACCACCAAAAAGGTCTGTGAAATGGCGCATGCCGGCGGCGTATCCGTTGAAGGTGAGCTGGGTTGCCTGGGCTCTCTGGAGACCGGCATGATGGGCGAGGAGGACGGCCACGGCGCTGAAGGCCAGCTCGATATGGATCAGCTGCTGACCGACGTCGATGAGGCGGCCGACTTCGTCGCACAAACCGGCGTGGATGCTCTGGCGATCGCCATCGGCACTTCGCACGGCGCCTACAAATTCACCAAGCCTCCGACTGGCGCAGTGCTGCGTATCGACCGCATCAAGGAGATTCATGCCAAACTGCCGAACACGCACCTGGTGATGCACGGTTCATCTTCGGTGCCGCAGGACTGGCTGGCGACCATCAACGAGTATGGCGGCGACATGGGCGAGACCTACGGCGTCCCGGTCGAAGAGATTGTTGAAGGCATCAAGTCCGGCGTTCGCAAGGTCAATATCGATACCGATCTGCGCATGGCTTCCACCGGCGCAGTGCGCAAATTCCTGGCTGAGAATCCATCCAACTTCGATCCGCGCAAATTCCTCAAGGCTGCTACCGCCGCCATGCAGAGCATCTGCGAAGCACGCTTCGAAGCCTTCGGTTCCGCCGGCCATGCATCCGACATCACGGCGAAATCACTGGAGAAGATGGTTAGCTTCTACAGCTAATCTGTCCATCACCATTCATGCAAAAAGGCGGGCTCTTACGAGCTCGCCTTTTTTAACATGAAACGTCAAATCGCCTTCTGTATATTGCCTTTTAATTCGTGTCATTCGTGTCATTCCTGTCATTCGTGGCCAGGTTTGCTTTGCTAAAATATATACTTAACCTGTTGATTACCAACAATACAATTCAATACCTCTCCGGGCTAAAAGTTTCTTCTACATTTTGCACGAGATATTTTTCGTAACAGACTAATCAAAAGCGCCTCACGCCAAGTCGCAAAGTCACCAGGAAATTCATGGCGACTACAAAAAAAGGCCCCCACTGCGTGGAGGCCTTTTTGCGTTATGACGTTGTGCGTATGATTAAGCGTGTACGCCCAGCGCTTCGCGCCAGCCCGGATAGAGCTTGTCGGCATCGTGCGGGAAGGATTCGAATGCACGCGCAAACTCTTTATGAGTCTTGGCATACTCGATCGGATCTGAACCGGAGACCCAGCAATCGTATGCCTGATCCAGTGAACGGCCACCAGCGGCAGGGCTGTCGATATGACCGAATGCACCACCACCACAGGTGTTGATGAAATTGCCATGTCCGAGGTTCTCAATGAAGCCCGGCAGACGCAAAGCGTTCATGCCGCCGGAGATGATCGGCGTGGTTGCCTTCATGCCATACCATTTCTGGTTGAAGTAAGTGCCCATGCACTCATCACGTTCCAGCATATAGGCCAGCACGCGGTCGTCCGCGCCGCCTTCCATCTTGCCGTAGCCCATGGTGCCGGTATGAATACCGGAAGCGCCCATCATACGCGCCATCTTCATGTGGCACAGCATGGTGTAACCGCGCGGATTCACTTCAGATGTCGCCATGCCGTGACCGGCACGGTGATAGTGCAGAAAATTGTCCGGGAACTGCGTGCGGCAGGAGGTAACGCCGGCAGGACCAGCCACAAAACCATCGACCAGGAAGGCAATATGGGATTCACTGTTGATCTTGGCAAAGGTTTCCAGGATGAACTCACCACGAGCAACCAGCTCATGGTGATCGTCAGCCGTGATATTGGCGGAGAAGAACTTCACTTCGCCGGTCTCCTGCTGAGCACGATCCATCGATTCTGCAATCTTCGGCATCACTTCCTTGATCGGGCAGAACACCTGGTTGGCCTGAGGCTCATCATTCTTGATGAAAGTGCCGCCGAGCCAGAAGTCATAGCATGCCTTGGCGAACGGTTCCGGACGCAGGCCCAGCTTCGGTTTGATGATGGTGCCGGCGATATAACCGCCATTGGTGGTCGGACGCCCCATGGTCTTCCACATATCTTCGATGTTGGTCGCAGGGCCGATGAACTTCTTCAACAAAACTTCCGGCACCATGAAATCAAGCAGGCGCAGGCCGATGATGTCGCCCATGCCCTGGTTATTACCGATGATCATGGAGGTCATGTGGGCTACGCCGTAGTAGCCGTTGGTAATATTGATATCAAACAGCTCGATAGGATAGGCAATCTTGATCAGTCCGCCCTTCTCGCCGAATGCGTTTTCATCAATATCATACACCATTGCATCCACGCCGCGCGTGAAATCATCAGTTGTGGATACTTCCACATTGGTGCCGGTTGAAGATTCTGCAGCGACGTGCGCTGCGGTTGCCAGAAAGCCGAGCCCCGGCTGCGGCAGCAGGCGATAAGCAGTCAACAGGTGCTTGCCACCAGCGATCAGGTCTTCTTCATTGAGACTCAGATCGGCATAACGATTGGATTGGTCTAATGCCATTGTGTGTGTTCCTCCATCTTATTATAAAGTGAGCAGCAACCGATTCGGGCCCCTCTCCTTCGCGGTTGAGCATGATATGCGCTTCAACCGATGTTGGGAAGTATAAAAACCACTTCCATAATGTAAAATCAATGGTTATGATACCATCCATAAAATTAACTTATAAAGTAGCTTACGATGGGGCGACTCGATGCATATCACACTAAAACAGTTCAAAATAATCGAAGCTATCGTTGAAAAATGCAACTATACCGAAGCAGCCAAATCGCTGTTCATGACTCAACCTGCAATTTCCATGCAGGTCAAGCAGATTGAGGAGCAGATCGGCATGCCGTTGTTCGAGCGTCAGGGCAAACGGGTGACGGCCACGCAGGCTGGAAAGGAGTTGCTCTACTACGCCCGGAATATTCGCCAGCAACTCAGTGAAGCATCTGAAGTCATGGCGGAGCTGCGCGGCCTCAAACGCGGCAAACTGCATCTGACCATGGCTTCGACCGCCAACTACTTCGCCCCGCAACTGATCGCCGCATTTCACCATCAATACCCGGCTGCGCAGGTGACGCTGGATGTCACCAATCGCACCGGCCTGTTGCGGGCGCTGGACAACAACACGACCGATATGGCCATCATGGGCAGCCCGCCGGATGGCCGACAGCTGACCGGTATTCCATTTCTGACCAACCCGCTGGTTGTCGTCGCCTGGCCCAAACACCCGCTGGCAAGGAGAAAATCTGTGCGGCTGACAGATGTGGCCGACGAAGACTTTATTGTACGCGAACCCGATTCCGGCACCCGCATGGCCACCGAACGCTATTTCGCCGAACACCGGCTTAGCCTGAAACCGCGCATGGAGATGAACCGGGCCGAGGCGATCAAACAGGCGGTCATGGCCGAACTCGGGCTCGGCATTGTCTCGTTGCACACCATTGAAATGGAGCTGGCGCTCAAGCGACTGGTGGTGCTCAACGTGGAGGATTTTCCGATTATCCGCCAATGGTATATCGTCCATCGCGACGGCAAACGCTTCGCTGCGATTCCGCAGGCGTTTAAGGCGTTTGTCCTCGAACACGCCGAATCGCTCATCAATCTGGTGCCCATAGAGGAGTAAGCATATAAGCGAATAAGTATTGCAGGGTGATCAGACTAAGCCTATCGTTGCTTTCCACCCTGCCCCATTCACGCTCTCTGTAGGGTTCGTCAATGTGGCTCTCGCAGCAACCAAAAGGATGACTTCGTAAAAGTAAGAGGGATGGATTTTACGACTGCATCAGGAATAGCACAGGAGAATCATCATGGCATTTGCATTACCCGAACTACCTTACGATAAAGATGCGCTGGCGCCGACAATCTCGGCTGAAACGCTGGAATACCATCACGATAAACACCATGCCGCATATGTCGCCAACCTGAACAAGCTGATCGAAGGCAGTGAATTCGCAGATCGAACACTCGAAGAGATTATCACCTCAGCGCCGGCTGGCGGCATCTTCAACAATGCCGCTCAGGTCTGGAATCACACCTTCTATTTCGGCGCTTTAAGCCCGAACGGCGGTGGCGCTCCGACCGGCGCACTGGCCGACGATATTGCTGCCGCCTTCGGCTCTTTTGATGATTTCAAGGCCGCCATGACCAGCTCCGCTGCCACGAACTTCGGTTCAGGCTGGACATGGCTGGTGCAGCGCGAAGCTGGCCAGCTGGCCATTGTCAACACCAGCAACGCCGGCAACCCGCTGTGCAACGGAGAGACGCCGCTGCTGACGATCGATGTATGGGAACACGCCTACTATATCGATTATCGTAATGCGCGACCGAAGTATCTCGATGCAATCTGGAACATCATTGACTGGAACGTGGTCGCTTCACGCCGTTGATCGCGCTTACCCCGCGCTGAAAAGGGCGACCAGTCACGGTTGAGATCGACACAAATACCGGCCCGAATTTGGATGCTCCATCAGGTGAAAGCCTCCCATTTGATGCGAGGCGCTGCTATGCTTCGCGATCAATTCAATGCCGAGGTAACCATCCATGTCAGGACACAACAAATGGTCCAGTATCAAACACAAAAAAGCGGCCACCGATGCCAAGCGCGGCAAGATTTTCACCCGTTATATCCGTGAAATCACCATTGCCGCCCGTGGCGGCGATGATCCTGACGCCAACCCGCGCCTTCGCGCCGCCATTACGGCCGCCAAGGGCGTCAATATGCCCAAAGATAATATCGAGCGCGCCATCGCGCGCGGCGCCGGCGGCGGTGAAGGCGCCAATATTGAAGAGATCCGTTATGAAGGCTACGGACAGGGCGGCGTCGCCATTCTCGTTGACTGCATGAGCGATAATCGCAACCGCACCGTCTCCGATGTGCGCTCGGCGTTTAACAAGGGCGGCGGCAACATGGGCGAATCCGGCTGCGTGAGCTGGATGTTTATGCACAAGGGGCAGTTTATCTTCGATCGCGATACGGTCGATGAAGAGCAACTGATGGATATCGCACTGGAAGCCGGCGCTGAGGATGTGGTCGATAACGCCGAAGATGGCTGTATCGAAGTGACCTGCGAAATCGCCGCATTCGGCGATGTGCAGAAGGCCATTGAGGCCGCCGGACTGGAACCGCAGGTTGGTGAAATCACCTGGATTCCGGAAAACACCATCACAGTGGAAGGCGAAGCTGCTGAAAAACTGCTGGCCCTGATCGAACGGCTGGAAGATCTGGATGATGTGCAGAATGTCTATGCCAACTACGATATCTCCGACGCCGAAATGGAACGCATCAACGGTTAGTTCAAAAAACATTGAACCGCAAATAAACGCGGATAAACGCAGATGAGAGTCGATTCTGGTCTTATTTTTCAGTACAATTCATCACTAAGGGGCGAAGAAAACCGTATGCGGATACTTGGGGTTGATCCCGGTTCACAAAAAACCGGCGTGGGTGTGATTGATGCGCAGGGCAATCATATTACCTACGTTCACCACGCCATGATTCGCACCGGCAGGGGTGATTTTGACGAGCGGCTGCATCTGCTTTTTGCCGGTCTGTCGGAAATCATTGCCGCATTTAAACCCGATACCGCTGCGATTGAAGATGTCTTCGTCTCCAAAAATGCCGGCTCCGCGCTGAAACTCGGGCAGGCGCGCGGCGCATTGATTGCAGCTTGCGGTGCGCACGGGCTGCGCGTTGCGCCCTACTCTCCCACCAAAGTGAAGCAGTCCGTGGTCGGATTCGGCCGCGCTGAAAAGAATCAGATCGGCCATATGGTGCGTCTGCTGCTGCATCCGCCGGAGCCGTTGCCCGAAGATGCTGCCGACGCGCTTGCCGTAGCCATCTGCCATGCGCATCATAGCCCCATGCAGAAACTGGCGAGCAGAACATTACAGGGAGACCGACATTGATCGGTTGGTTATCGGGCACCATCAGAGAGATTGATCCGGCAGGCATCGTATTGCTGGAGACCGGCGGCGTCGGTTATGAGATCACCATGAGTCTGCAGACGCTGGTCAAGCTGAAGCAGGGAGAAACGGCAGAGCTCTCTATCCACACCCATGTGCGCGAAGATCAGATCACCCTGTTCGGCTTTGGCAGCGCCGCCGAGCGCAGCATGTTCCGCAAGATCACCACCGTCTCGGGCATCGGCGCGCGTATGGCGCTGAATCTGATGAGCGGCATGGCTGCCGATGAGTTAATCAGCGCCATCGAAAATGCCGACGATCTGGCCATCGCCCGCACCCCCGGCATCGGCAAGAAAACGGCCCAGCGCCTGATTCTCGAACTGCAGGGCAAGCTGGGCGCTGCAACCGGCGGCAGTGGCCCGCTGCAGTCCAACCTCCTGAGCGAAGTGCGTTCGGCGCTGATCAACCTGGGTTACAAACCGGCGCAACTCGACACGGCATTGAAGAAAGTAGAACCGGCCGATTTTGAAACCATGTTCCGCGCCGCCTTGAAGGCCTTGGGTTGACGATGTGAGAAGCAACAAGCTTAGTCACGAATTGAGAAACAATATACAGAAGGTGGATTAAAGGCGTGAATCACTGTTCATTCGTGGAATCAGTGGCAAAGTTTGTTCGTTTTTTCAATTTGGCAGGAGATGATTCTGAGTAATAATATTGAAACCGGGTTCGAGCACAGCAACGATGCAGAGCGCCTGATCGACGGCGTTTCATCGGCGGCGGACAACTGGGATGCCGCCTTGCGCCCCAAGAGTCTGGATGAGTATATCGGCCAGGAGAAGATTCGCGCCAATCTGAAGATCTATATTCAGGCCGCCCGCGCCCGTAATGAGTCGCTCGATCATGTCTTGCTCTACGGCCCGCCGGGGCTCGGCAAAACGACGCTGGCCAACATCATCGCCACGGAGATGGGCGTGAATATGCGCAGCACCTCAGGCCCGGTGATTGAACGCCCTGGCGATCTGGCCGCCATGCTGACCAACATTGAAGCGGGCGATGTGCTGTTTATCGATGAGATTCACCGCTTGAGCCCGCAGGTCGAGGAGATTCTCTACCCGGCCATGGAGGATTTTCAGCTCGATATTGTCATTGGTCAGGGCCCCGCCGCCCGCTCGATCAAAATGGATATCCCCCGCTTCACCCTGATCGGCGCCACCACCCGCGCCGGCTTGCTGACCAACCCGCTGCGCGATCGCTTCGGGGTGATTGAACGGCTGGAGTTTTATTCGCATGAGGAACTGGCCACCATCGTCGGCCGCTCGGCGCGCCTGCTGAATATTCATGCAGTGGACAGCGGCGCGCTGGAGATCGCCCGCCGTTCGCGCGGTACGCCGCGCATTGCCAATCGTTTATTGCGCCGGGTGCGCGATTTTGCTGAAGTGGAGCATGATGGCGGCATCACCCGGCATATCGCCGATTCATCGCTGCAGCGCCTCGAAGTCGACCGTCTGGGGCTGGATCATCAGGATCGCAAGCTGCTGTCGGTGATCATCGATAAATACAACGGCGGCCCGGTCGGCCTCGACACGCTGGCCGCATCAATTTCCGAAGAGCGCGACACCATCGAAGATGTGCTGGAGCCCTACCTCATGCAGGAAGGGCTGATCGCCCGCACCCCGCGCGGCCGCACCGCCACCCCACTGGCCTATGCCCATCTCAAACGCGACCTGCCCGGCAGCGAACGCCAGGAGTCATTGCTGTGACCAAATTCTCTGACTCCTTGCTGATCCGCGTCTATTATGAGGACACCGATCATGGCGGCGTGGTCTATTATGCCAACTATCTGAAATTCATGGAGCGCGCCCGCACTGAATTCCTGCGCGCCGCCGGCATGGAACTGGATGCTATTGAGCGGGAGTTCGGGCTGCTGTTCGCCGTCACCGAAGCCAATGTCCGCTACCACGCCCCCGCTCTGTTCAATGATCTGTTGATTGTGGAGAGCAGCGTCATGAAAATGCGCGGCGCCCGCATTGTATTCAACCAGCGCATCCTCCGGCAAGACAGCCGCAAGCTGCTGACCGAAGCGGAGATTCGCGTGGCCTGCATCAAGCGGAATGGATCGGTCGCCCGCATACCGCCGGCCATCACAAACCGACTGAAAAAGTACATCTAGGAGTTCACATGCCTCAGGAACTATCCATAATTCATCTCATCCTGCACGCCGGCGTGATCGTGCAGGGGGTACTGACGCTGCTTATTCTGCTATCGCTGATGAGTTGGGCGATTATTTTCAACAAATGGCGCTTTTATCGCAAAACCCGCCATGAAGCCGAAGCCTTTTCTCAGGCGTTCTGGAGCGGTTCGGATATGGATACGATCCTGGCCGGCATCCCGCAGCAGTATCCCGATTCGCCGCTACCCAATATTTTTCAGGCCGGCTATCGCGAGTTTATGCGCACCCGGCGAGAAGCCGGCCAGAGCGCGGCAGGCAAAATTATCGCCGGCAGCGGCATTGACGGCGTCCGCCGAGCGCTCGATGCGGCCTTTTCCAGAGAGATGGAGAAGCTCTCCCGTCACCTGCCGTTTCTGGCCACGGTCGGCTCCACCTCGCCGTTTATCGGCCTGTTCGGCACTGTCTGGGGAATTGTCAACGCCTTTCAGGGCATTGCGCTCTCCAAAAACACATCGCTGATTGCGGTTGCGCCCGGCATCGCCGAAGCGCTGGTGGCCACGGCCTTCGGCCTGATTGCGGCGATTCCGGCCGTGGTGGCCTACAACAAATTCTCGGCCGATCTCAAACGCACAGGCGCCAATATGGAGCAGTTCGGTTCCGAATTTCTCAATATTGTCTCCCGCCACCTGAAAGGTTAATCGATATGTGGGCCGGACAGAGCAAGTGGGGCAAAGATCTGGAGCCGATGGGTGAAATCAACGTGACGCCGCTGGTCGATGTGATGCTGGTGTTGCTGATCATCTTTATGGTGACAGCGCCGCTGCTGACGCAGGGCGTCAATGTGGATCTGCCCGAAGCCGACGCCCCGTCGCTACAGCAGAACGTGGAGCCGCTGGTGGTCACCATTCGCGCCAATGGCAAGATTTATATGCAGAAACATAGCATTGATATCAAACAGTTAGCGCCTCGCATTAAAGCAATACGGCAAACGAAGCACAATCTTCCCGTATTCATTCGCGGCGACGCCAAAACGCCCTATGGCCGCGTCGCGCAAGTGATGGGCATGCTGGAGAGCGCCGGCATCAAGAAGGTTGGACTTGTCACAGAGCCGCGCCGCTAACATCAAAGGGAGGCATGCCGGTCACAGCGCCGATCTGAAGGCGCTGGATCTGCTGGCGGCGCTGCTGTTCCATCTTCTGATCTTCACAGTGATCGGCCTGCTGATCTACTGGCAGCAACGCCACCAGCCTGAGCCGTTAAAGCGCATTGAAGTGATGATGATTTCGGCCAAACAGCTGGCAAAGCTGGAGCATCCCTCGCACCGCAAAGCCAAAGCGGTGAAACACAAACGGGTGAAGGTCAAGGCTAAGCCGAAAGCCAGGCCCAAACCGAAACCAAAACCGAAAAAAGCAGCGGCGAAACCCAAACCCGCACTGACTGTTCACAAAGCGGGGCCTCAAAAACCAAAACCGGTCGCAAAGGCTGCGCCGAAAAAACATGCGCCTGCCGCCGTTAAAAAGAAAAAAGTCGAAGACAATTTCGATCCGTTCGCTCCGCTGGCCTCCACGACCGACCGGACAAAATCGAGCAAAAAAGCCAGCACCTCGCACCCAGACCTGGCCAATCTGGTTGGCAAGCAGCTATCCAGCAGCGAAAAGGAGCGCTATATCGCTCTGATGCAGGCGGCCGTGCAGCAGCACTGGAAACTGCCGATCAGCGCCGCCAAATTCACCGATCCGCTGGTGGAGATGCAACTGTTGCCAACCGGGGCTGTCGCCTCGGTGAAGATTCTGGAAAGCTCGGGCAATGCAGCGATGGACGCCTCCCTGATTCGGGCGATCAAGGCCGCCGCCCCCTTTGAACTGCCGCGTCAGCAGTTCGAATTCTTCCGCGTCAACCGCATCCGCTTCCACCCGCTGAAATAGCCTTCCCGGCAATGGGTCAATGGCTGATTTTGGCCATGATCATACTGAGCAGTTCATGTATCTGAACCGGTTTTTGCAACGATTCGCTGTTGCTAATCGCGCCGGCCGCATTCAATTGCGTCTGTTCGCCATAGCCGGTCTGGAACAGAATCGGCACGTCGGCATCCAGCGCCCTGATCGCCTGCGCCGCCGCCACGCCGCCCATATTGGGCATCACCACATCCATCAACACCAGCGCAATCTGCTCGTGATTGTCGCTGAATTTCTTTACCGCCTGCTCGCCATCGCTCGCTTCCAGCACAGTGAATCCGTTATGCGCCAGCACCTCAGCCAGCACTTTTCGTAACCCATCTTCATCATCCACAAGCAGCAGTAGCCTGCCGCCGCCATCGACACCCACGTCATCCTCGTCCAGCTCAACTTCGGACTTAGTCTGCTGTTGCGGCAACCAGACCAGCACCGTGGTTCCGGCCCCAGGCGCTGTCTTGATATCAACAATGCCACGGTGATTTTGCACAGCGCCATAGACCATCGCCAATCCCAACCCGGTTCCCCTACCCACCTCTTTGGTAGTAAAAAACGGTTCAAACACATGCTCCAGATCGTCCGCTTCGATGCCGCAGCCATTATCCACGCAACGAATACAGCACCAGCCGCTATCACTAATCATTTCCGGATTTTCCTGCAGCAGATGCTCCGGCGGCGGCTGGCAATCCACCTCGATACTGACCCTCCCCTGCCCGTTATCGCCCACGGCATCCTGCACGGCATGGCGCGCATTGGTGATCAGGTTCAGCAACACCTGCTGCATCTGGGTGGCATCAGCTTTCACGCAAACCCCACCCACACCTTCCATTTGCAAATCCAGGCTGATATTTTCCGGCATCGTCGCCGCAGCCAGCTTATAGGCCTCCTTGATAAAACTGCTGAGCGGCAAGGTGTGCATATCGGTAATATCCTTGCGCGCAAAAGTGAGCATCTGCTGAATCAAAACAGCGCCATGCCGGGTGGCCTCTTCCATAGTGCGAAGACGCTGCTGCAACTTCTCATCATCGGGGTGCTGCATGCGAATCAGGTAGAAGTTACCGACAATGCCGGCCAGCATATTATTAAAATCGTGCGCCACGCCGCCGACCATGGTGCCGACCGCCTCCATTTTCTGTGCATGTGCAATCTTTTTCTGCAGTGCTTCGGCACGGCTCAGGTCTTCATGCACAGCGACATAATGGCTAATTTCGCCCTGTTCATTAAAGATTGGCGCCACCGACAGATAGACAGGAAAGATGGTGCCATCCTTTTTTCGATCCAGAATACGCCCGCCCCACGGCCGTCCGTGACTAATCGTATCCCAGAACTGTTGATAAAACCCTTCGGACTGTAGTTTGCTATTCAGAATCGCCGGCGTATTGCCAATTGCATCATCAACATCGAAACCGGTATTGCGACTGAATGACGGATTCACATACACAATCGTGCCTTTCGCATCAGTAATGATAATGCTCTCACTGACCGCAGCGACGGCGTTTTCCAGCAACCGCATCTGCATCTCCGACTGCTTGCGCTCGGTAACATCCTGAATAGTCCCAAACATCTCTCTGACCTGATTATGCTCATCAAAACGCAGTTCGCCCAACCCGTGAACCCACATCTCCTTACCTGTTTTCAGATTGATAATCTTATATTCTTTATCGAACGGCCTGTGTTCGCGCAATACATCATGCTGCAGATATCCGGCCATCACCTCCCGGAAATCGGGGTGAACGATCTGCAGCCAACCATGCACATCGCGCGTAAAGTGCGCATCAATACCAAAAATATCGTCCAGTTCAGGGGAATTACGCCAGTTGCCAGATTTCGCATCAAACACATAATGGCCGAGTTTGGCAATCTGCTGCGCGGCGGAAAGCTGTTGCGCCGCTTCAGTCAGCTCATAATCACGCTGTAGCAGCAGCGCCTCCTTCCGCTTGCGCTCGGTAATATCACGCGCAGTTGCCTGCAGCACCTGCTTGTCGCCAAGATCAACCACCGTCAGCAGTATATCTGCAGGAAAATCCTTGCCATTCAGACGCCGATGCACCCATTCAAAGCGGTGACTCCCCTCTCTGAATGCAGTGGCAATATGCGCATTGGCCAGTTGGCGGGAATCCTCTCCGTCCGGCTGGGTTGCAGGCGACATTTCAGACGGATGCTTGCCAAGAAAACCATCCCGCGAAGAGCAGGCAAACATATCCAGCGTCGCCTGATTGCAATCGATAAATGTATCAGCATCCAGCATCATGATAGCATCGCTGGAAGATTCAAACAGCGTCCGGTATTTTTGCTCGCTCATCTTTCGGGCTGTAATATCCTGAATAAATGCGACGTAAACCGGATGGCCCTCAAATCTCGCGCGTTGTAAGTTCACCTCGACAGGATAACTACTGCCGTCCTTGCGCTGGTGCATTGTTTCAAAATCGATCGATTCCGTTTCACCGCGCTCCAAGGGCGCGATCAGCGTATGAAATTGCTCAGGAGAAAATTCCGGCTTGATATCGAGCGGTGTCATGCTTTTCAGCTCATGCTCTGCATAACCGAGATTCAACCGCGCGCCCCGATTCACCCGAATAAAATTCAGCCGCGTCGCATCGAAGATATAGATCTCATTTAACGACTCTTCCAGAATCCGATTAAATTCCACCTCGCGGGCTTCATGCTCAATTCGAGCTCGCAGATCGTGAATCACCGCCCTGCCGGCAACCACCTCACCGCCCTCAAACTGCGGGGAAGCAGCTACTTCAACAGGAATACATTCTCCGCTTTTGCTGTGCAGGGCTGTCCGGTATAGCGGCACGCTTTGCCCTTTAAACAACTGCCTGATGTGCTGCCGGGTATCCTCCAGATGCTTCGGACAGACAATATCCTTCACATGCCTGCCGACAAGCTCTTCATAAGCGTATCCCAGCACACTCAGTTCCGCCTGGTTGACGTCGAGGATCCGCCCATCCGCGCCAACGATATGCATCATATCGCGAGACTCTTCAAACAGCGTGCGATATTTCTGCTCCGACTTGATCAAGCTGCGTTGTTCACGCTGGCGCTGAACAATCTGCCAGATCGCATCGGATAAGAGTTTCACGCTCTCCACATCCCGATCACTATAATCATTCGCCTTGTTGCCGACCCCGGTCAACATCACAACCTGCCCGTTCTCCAGCACAGGCACGCTGATCAAACGAGAGAGCTCGGAATGCCCCTCAGGCAAGCCTCTCTTGTGCGAACAGGCCGGATAATCGTTGAAAACCACTGCCGATTTTGTACGCAGCGCATCCGCCCAGACACCCGCCTCGCCTACCGGATAATGTTTGTCGTAAGCCGCCTTGCAATAGCTATCCAGCGTACGGCGGGACCATGCGGTTAATTCGATCACCTCGCCGCCATCCCTGACAAAGTGGACAAATGATATCGTACTGCCGGTCAGATCCTCGATCAGTTCCTGCGCCTGCTGAATAAACTCCAGCTCTGAAAAGCGACTGGCCAGATCGGGCAACTTCAACAGCGCTTCGGAGCGATCCCGGTGCAGAAGTAGCTCCAGTTCCGAGCGTTTGCGCTCGGTGATATCGCGCAATATTACCAGATCGGCCGGTTGCCCCTGCCAGGTGATCAGACGTCCGCTCAGCTCCACCCATGCGAACTCGCCGTCTTTTCGCAACAGACGCGCCTCGCCCGGCTGCTCCAGACGAGCGCCATCCATACGCTGCTGAAAGCGCAACTGCATGACATCAATATCCCCGACATGGATAAATTCACTATAGTGTCTGCCGACAATCTTATCGGCAGCAGCATGCAAAATCGCCGTGCAGGCCTTGTTGACAAAAAGTACGCGGCCATCAGCTCCGATAATGGTAATGCCATCAAATGCCTGATCGACCAGTGAACGATACAGCTCTTCACTTTCATACACCTGCTGATCGCGCTGGCGCGATTCTGTGACATCGAGCATGGAGCCGATCAACTCATCCGCCTGCCCATCGTCGCCACGGCCCGGCGTCAACACGGCATGATCGCGGAGCCAGCGGTAGTTTCCGGAACAATCCATAAAACGATAAACGCACTCGAATTCGCCATGGCTGTTCAACTGCCTGATCGCCGCCTCAACCCTGCGCCGATCATCCGGATGAATATGCGACTGCCACCACTCCGGCTCAAAACAGGCATCTCTCCCGTAGCCCAGAACATCGCATACCGAAGCGCTGACATAGGTGAGTTCGAAGGCGCTGCCATCGCCTCGCCATTCACAGCGGTAAAGCACGGCCGGCGACACATCGACAATGCGCTCCAGTTCGGCTTTTTCGATCACCAGTTGATCCTCCCGCTGCTCATAGAGCGTTCGGAAATGACGGATCACCTTGCCCTCCAGCCCACGAACCAGATCGAACTGGGTGACAATGCCGAGCGGCTGCTCTGCATCATCGACAATCACCAGCCGCCGGATGCCGTGCTGACGCATCAGCAATGCGGCATCGAGCATCGATTCATCCCTGTGCAGGGTGATCATCGGCGATGTCATCACATCGCCCAGCGTCAGCTTCCCGAAATCGGCATCGGCGGCAACCAGTCGCGCCGTATCACGTTCGGTGAAGATACCGGCCACCCTGCCCTGCTCGACCGCCACCATGCAGGAGATATGCAGATCATCCATCTGACTCACCACATCATCGAGCGGCAGCGACGGCGACGCCGTGACCGGCCGCACCGTCATCATATTCCCCACCGGCTTGATGCGCAGAAAATCATCGAATTCGGCCGCCTTGAGAATATCGCTGAAGGTAAGCAGCCCTTCCAGCCTGCCATCGGGGTGCACTACCACGAGATGGCGAACACGGCGCGCCAGCAACAACTCGAAGGCATCATAGATGGTGTGATTGGTATGAACCGAAATCACCGGCGCCGACAGGAAATCGGCCACCGGCGCCGAAGCCGGATCGACATGATGGTGAACAATCTTCACCAGATCCGCTTCGGTAATGATGCCGATCGGGCGCTCCGTCTCAACCGCCACCAGACACGAAATCCGCCGCTCACTCATCAACCGGGCGGCCGCATCCACCGTCATATCGGGTGAAATAGTCGCCACCTGCCGGGTCAGCACATCCTTAATGGTCAGACTCAT
>Ga0256829_1000797_pt1 | contig 28563 bp, 26 predicted proteins | sample 131447metaG_FD_185979 | JGI IMG/M metagenome (GOLD analysis project Ga0256829, IMG submission 185979) | Hydrothermal vent microbial communities from Lau Basin, Pacific Ocean - 131-447 | ecosystem: Environmental > Aquatic > Marine > Hydrothermal vents | place: Pacific Ocean: Lau Basin | collected... | reverse complement strand
ACCCTGATCGCCGACTACATCGCCCACAACCCCACCCGCAACCGCGAGCTGGACATGCTGCCGGTCTTCGCCTTCCTGCGGGAGGACCAGGTGCGCGATGCCCTGCCGGACGAGAAGATCAACGCGCGCCCCACCTTTCACTACCGCCTGCCCAATTGCCGCCTGGACGAGCCGGACTGGTCACCCATCACCGAGTGGAACCGCTGGGTGATGGTGGAGACGCTGGCGGCGGATGACGGGCTGCGCCGTGAGGCGGCAGAAGCGTGGCGCAGCGCCCGCAGCCTGCCCGCCCATGTGGTAGCCGCCCTTTCGGGCCGGGAGGGCGCCTGATGCCGGCCGCCCGCACCGGCCCCCGTCGTCCCGCCCGGCCTCGTATCGGCATCACCGGCTCCGTCCGCCGCTGGCCTTTCAAGCGCTGGGTGGATGCTTTCGCCGTCCGCCTTACGGGCGGTGTGCCCGTCTCCATGCGGCCGGACTGGGTGGCCGATGTGGAAGCGCTGGACGGGTTTGTGATTACCGGCGGGCTTGATGTGGCGGCGGCCGTCTATGCCGGAACGGCCCGCCCCGACCCGGAAGCAGGCCACAGCCGCGACAGGTTCGAGCTGGCGTTGCTCGACCACGCACTTGAGTGCGGCAAGCCTGTGCTCGGCATCTGTCGGGGCATGCAGCTTCTCAATATCCATGCGGGCGGCACCCTGCATGACAATGTGGTCGACGCCTATCCCCACGCCCCGCCCGTGCGCACCCTGCGTCCGCGCCGCCTCGTCCATGTCACCGCCAACAGCCATCTCGAACGCATCACCGGCACCCGCGCGCTCAAGGTCAATGCCTTGCACGACCAGTCCGTGAAGCAGACAGGCGCGGGCCTGCGTGTCTCAGCCGCCGACCCCTACGGCATTGTCCAGGCGGTGGAAGTCATGCCGGACACAGACGGCCCGTTCCGCCTCGGCGTCCAGTGGCATCCGGAATGGCTCGTCTGGCAGCACCGCCACCGGGCGCTTTACCGCCATTTCATCGCCGAGGCCCGCGCCCACGCGCAGCACCGCCGTGCCTCTCAATCCGCCGGTTCCCCGCGCAATCCCGCTTGTCAGACGCCTGCCCGCTGACGTAGGTTCTCGCTCCGCGCTGCCGCGGCGTCGGCGCTGACCGGCCGCGGGTGTAGCTCAATGGTAGAGCAGCAGCTTCCCAAGCTGACGACGAGGGTTCGATTCCCTTCGCCCGCTCCACTTCGACTTTCCAGGGACTTCCACCGAACGCCAGGGAACGTCGTAAGTCATTGTCAGGATTGAGATTTTTACCTGATCTCAATCCACTGACATCCAGCGAAATCCACTCCCAGCCGGTTCTAACTGGTACGTTGAGCGGTACACTGGCAATACGGAGGTCCCCAAAACCGTATTGTTGCTGGAGGAGCCGGGGTTCCGTCGGGAACATGGCATCCAACTCGCTTCGCAGGAGTTGGACTCATGCTTTCAGACCTCCAGGTTCGACAGGCCAAGGTGACCGGCAAGGCGTATTCGCTTGTCGATTTCGACGGTCTCTACTTCTACATCTCCGCCACCGGCTTCAAGGCCTGGCACTTCCGCTTCACTTGGGGCGGCAAGCGCGAGCGCATGTCCTTCGGTGGCTATCCCGCGCTTTCCCTGAAAGACGCTCGCAATCTGCGCGACGAGGCCCGGACCATGCTGGCCAAGGGCATCAACCCGCATTCGGAGCGCAAGCGCAAGCGCCACGCCATCGTCCTGGCGGGCGAGCACACCTTCCAGGCCATCTACGACAAATGGCTGGCCCACCGCAGCCTCTCTCTGGAAAATGAGGGCCGCCAAAGTACGCCCAAGCAGATCGGGCGCGTCTTCGCCAAGGACGTGTTTCCCGTATTGCGCCACCTGACCATCTACGACGTCACCCGCGCCCACCTGCTGGACATCATCGGCAGAGTGGAAAAGCGTGGCTCGCTGTCGGTGGCCGAGAAGCTGCGCACCTGGTTCAGCCAGCTATTCACCTACGCCTCGGTGGTGGTGCCCAACATGGGCGACAACCCGGCCAAGGATTTGGACGTGGTGGCGATGCCGCTGCCCCCGGTGGAGAACAATCCCTTTTTGCGCATGCCCGAGCTGCCGGCAATGCTGCAGACGTTGCGCAAGTACAGCGGTCGCCTGAATACGCAACTGGGTCTACGTCTGCTGCTGCTCACGGGCGTGCGCACCGGTGAATTGCGCTACGCCACGCCCGATCAGTTTGATCTGGAGCGCGGTCTGTGGATCATCCCGGTTGTCAGGCTCAAGCAACGCAAGCAGCTCACCAAGAAGAAGCGCCAGCGTTTCGCCGACATCCCGCCATACATCGTGCCACTGTCGTTGCAGGCACAAGAGGTCGTTCGTCATTTGCTGGGAAATCTGAAGCCAGCACAGGTGTATCTCATCCCCGGTGATTGGTGCCTGAAAAACCCTCTGAGCGAGAACACGCTCAATGGCGCGCTCAAGCGTATGGGCTATGAAGACCAACTCACTGGGCATGGCGTTCGCGCCACCATCTCGACTGCGCTCAATGAATTGGGGTATCCGCCCAAGTGGGTAGACGCCCAACTTTCGCATGCCGATCCGGATCGGATCAGCGCGACCTACAACCACGCCGAGTACGTCGAGCAACGCCGCGTCATGATGCAGGACTGGGCCGACCGGCTGGACTTGTTCGAGCAGAATCAGGTCGAAGTTGCCAGCACGCACTTGACCATCACGTTGCAGGGCCTGCCCACAATCGCCGGACAGGCGGCAGCGCAGCCGCCCGCCCTGAATCCAAACGCCCCTCAGTTGATCGTTGCGCCTGCACCCGATGCACCAGCGGTTCCAGCTTCCGTCTATCGACTTTCGGCGGTGCATCTGCCCGAGTACGCGCGACCCACGCTGTCAGAGGTGCAGCGCGAGCGCTTGCAATTGCTGGAGATATTCGAGGCATCCCACAACCTGTCGGTGGCCGATTACGCCAAGCTGGTTGGCAAGTCCCGCCGCTGGATCACTTACGAGATTCAGGCCGGCAATCTCCTGTCGATCCATCTGGGTCACCGTGGGCAGCGCGTCCCGGACTGGCAACTCGACCCCATCAAGCGCAAGCTGATTCAGGCTGTCCTGAAGCTGGTGCCGCGCGGTATCGACACCTGGCACATCTATCACGCACTGCTGCGGCCATACGATGCCCTGGGCAAGTGTCCAGTCATCGAGGCCGTCGATCCGACCAACCTGCATCTTGCAGCTCGACTGGTCGCCGCACATGCCATAGAAACCGATGAGCTTGCAGAGCAATCGGAGGCGTCTCCGGTGCTGGCCAGGCAGACTGTAGAGCGCCTGGTAAAAACGGCAATGTTGGTTGATATGCCCGAAGATCCCGTCGCCCGTTGAGCTGAGGCCGGGCGGCAGCACCGTCCGGTCAAGGTCAAAGGAGGGAACGTCGATCGCTTCGCATGGCCGCCCATCCGTCTTCTGCGCGGCCAACTCGCAATTTCCACGTTTTGGCAGGCAGCGTTTAGCGTCGGATCAGCGCTCGGCAGTCACCATGGGCGACTTCTCTGTGATGCTATCTCGCTATATCAGTATCCAGATCGGATATGACGCCAGCAGATTTCCGTTGCCAATCCCAAGCCCCGAGCAATAGATTCCGACCGCTCGCCGCTTTTTGAAACCGCTGGCGTATCAGACCATACCGATACGGTTTTGCGGGAGCCGCAACTTCTCACGATCCTGATAGCGCAAGCGTCATTGTCGAGCAGCGACGGACGCTCGATTTTCTTGTGCTCAATGGATTTTTGCACATCGAGCACACAACGCCTACTCGTTGCGCGAACTGATCAGAAGTAATCAAAAGCGGGCGTCATCACTCGCGTCTTGCGCGGACAACAGGCCGACCATGAGGACGGCTGCAAAAGCAGTCGGCCCTGTAGTTCTTCTCCTGGAAGGAGACGGAGCATGCACGAGAACAAAAATGATGCACCAACATCAAAGGTGTTCTACCGCCCGCTCGAAGCATCCATCCGCTGGGCCGGACTGCTGCGATACGAGCAGGTGATCCTGGCTTCGGTCTCGTCGCCTATGAATCTGCCGCAGTCGCTGGACTGCCCACGTTTGGGCGAACTGCGGCTGTACACCGACCGCATCTATGACGGCATCCTCAACGGGGAACTGCCCTTCGGGCAGCACGGCATCACGACGCGCGACACCGCGTTGATCGAATCGCCTGATCTGACGGTACGCCATGTCGATCTGAAGTGCTGGATGCGCCAGCACTACCCCGAGCAGCGGCCCGGCTTTCTCTTCTCCCGCGGCGAGCGCATCACCCATCCCTTCATCTCTCTGGAAACAGGGCAAGCCATGCTGGTCGAACGCCAGGCTTTGAAATCCGTCCTGGAACAGACCAAACGTCAGCTTCGCGAGTTGCAGGACAAGCATGACGCGCTGCTCAAGCAGCCCACGGTGATTCCGGCATGCGCGCAGTGTCCGATCAGTGATCGAGCCGAGGCCACCTACCTGAACATCGTTGGCGGCCTGTTGGAGCTGATGCTCGGCCAGTCGCCATCGGGCACGCCGTACTCCAGCTTCAAGACGCAGGAGGCCGTGGTCAGCGCGCTGGTCGCCCATCACAGCGGTGCCATGGGCATCGCGGAGCGGACATTGAACGGCAAGTTCGCCACCGCCAGGCGCCGGCTGCGTAGCACTTCCCTCTGAGATTTGCCAGCTTGTATGTGCAGTCGCGGAGATTGCATTTGCAATGTCTTTTCGCAGCCGTGTCTATTGAATAGAGGTCACGCCAACAAACGCCACTGAGCGTTCAGGAGTGACCGCCATGTCGCAAACACCTGTACTGCAGCCAAACGAGCGCCGCATCCTGCGCCTGGAAGAAGTCGAAGCGAAATCCGGTTTCAAGCGCGCCCACATCTACAACCTGATGAAGAAACGCCAGTTCCCGCAGGCGCTGCGTCTGGGCGTGCGCGCCGTGGGCTGGGATTCCATCGAAATCGATCAGTGGATCGACGAGCGCGTCAACAACCGGGCCTGACCCGTCCTCCCGCGGACTTTCCATCCTCATACGGAGAACGCCATGCAGGTCGTATCCATCATTTCAACCAAAGGTGGGGTCGGCAAGACCACCACGGCTGCAAACCTGGGTGGTCTCGCTGCGGACGCCGGGCTGCGCGTGCTGCTGCTCGATCTCGATGTGCAGCCCACCTTGTCCTCCTACTACGAGCTGGCTCACCGCGCGCCGGGCGGCATCTATGAATTGCTGGCCTTCAACGAGCGCGACCTCGACCAGCTTGTGTCCCGCACGATCATCACGGGCCTGGACTTGGTGCTCTCCAACGACCACCGAGGCGAACTGAACACCTTGCTGCTGCACGCGCCAGACGGGCGCCTGCGGCTGCGGCATCTGCTTCCGGCGCTCAAACCCCTCTACGACCTGGTGCTGATCGACACCCAGGGCGCGCGCTCGGTACTGCTGGAGATGGCGGTGCTGGCCTCCGACCTCGCGCTGTCGCCAGTGACCCCAGAAATCCTCGCCGCCCGCGAGCTGCGGCGCGGCACCATGCAGTTGCTCGCGGACATTGCGCCGTACCGGCAGCTGGGCATCGAGCCGCCGCCGCTGCACCTGCTCATCAACCGCGTCCATCCGGTGTCCGCCAACGCCCGGCTGATCCAGCAGGCGCTGCGCGATCTGTTTCAAGACCATACCGACATCGGCGTGTTGGCCACCGACGTGCCGGCCATTGAGGCTTATCCGCGTGCCGCGACGCGCGGCCTACCGGTGCATCGGGTCGAGTACCGCCAGCCAGTGGGCAGAGTCGCTCCCGCCGCGCTCGCCACCATGCGCGATCTTGCTGGCGAATTGCTCCCGCAGTGGCAGGATCGATTTGCCGCAGTGTCCGGCCGTCCGCCACAGCCTCTTGATACCAGGAGGCCCCATGGCCAACGCACATGAACTGGCCCGAGGCCACAGCCGGCTGCGCGCCCTGATCGAGTTCGCCGTCGGCGAAGGCTGGCACGTCAAGCGCACGGCGGGCGGTCACCTCAAGTTCACCAAGGCAGGCTGCGCCGCGATCTACACCAGCTCGACGGCCAGCGATCACCGGGCAGCCCTCAACGCCCGTGCGCAGATCCGTCGCGCCGAGCGCGAGACCCGATCCCTAGCGCAGGGGGGCGGCCATGACTGAGATCACCTCCCAGCAGATGGCCGGCAAACTGCTCGCGTCCGGGTTCGAGCGCAGCGGCCCGTCAGCAACGACCTTGAGCGACCCGATCGCCGACACGCCCATGGTCGTGACGCTCGACCAGTTGCACCCCTACGACCACGACCCGCGCAAGAAGCGCAATCCGGTGTACGAGGAAATCAAGGCATCCATCCGCGAGCGTGGCCTGGACGCGGCTCCGGCCATCACCCGGCGGCCCGGCGACGATCACTACATCATCCGCAATGGCGGCAACACGCGACTGGCAATCCTGCGCGAACTCTGGTCGGAGACCAAGGACGAACGCTTTTTTCGGGTCTCATGCCTGTTCCGCCCGTGGCCCGAGCGTGGTGAGATCGTCGCGCTCACCGGGCATCTTGCGGAAAACGAACTGCGCGGTGGCCTCACCTTCATCGAGCGCGCTTTGGGCGTCGAGAAAGCGCGCGAGTTCTACGAACTGGAAATCCGCTCCACCCTGAGCCAGTCCGAGCTGGCTCGCCGCCTGGCCGCCGACGGATACCCCGTGCAGCAATCGCACATCAGCCGGATGGCCGACGCCGTACGCTACCTGCTGCCCGCAATCCCGACCGTGCTCTACGCCGGCCTGGGGCGTCACCAGGTCGAGCGGTTGTCGGTCATGCGCAAGGCCTGCGAGCGCACCTGGGAGCATTACGCCAAAGGCCGCTCACTGGTTCAGGACTTCGACGAGTTCTTTCAGGAAGTGCTGTCGCAATTCGATGTCCAGGCCGACGAGTTCTCTACGCAGCGCGTACAGGACGAGCTGATCGGCCAGATGGCCGAATTGCTGGACGTCGATTACGACGTGCTCGCTCTGGACATGACCGAATCCGAGAGCCGCCAGCGTGCCTTGGTCAGCGAGCCGACGCCGCCCTCGACACCGCCTGCCTTGCCAGAGCCAGAGGCCATCGCGCGCCCACCTGTCGATACCGCGCCACCCGCCGCGAAGCCTGCGGCAACGCCATCAACGGGCAAAAGCGACACGGATGGCAGCCTGCTTCAAGAGCACATCGTCTCCCCGGCGCCGACAACCGAACGGCTTGAGTCCATCCAGCGCATGGTCGCCGACCAGTTGGGCGATGCACTGCCGCGCGACTTCTCGGCGAACGTCTTGCAGTCCATCCCGGTGCAGGCTGGCGGGCTCTATCCGATCTCGGATGTCTGGTACATCGCCCCCGGCCTGGACACACCCGAGCACCTGCGCATCCACGTCGCGCAGTTCGCCCGCGAGATTGCGGTCGAGGCAGACCTGGGCGAGTGCATCGATGACCGCCCAGACGGTATCGGCTTCGCCTGCCGTGCCCATACCTCAAGCCTGGCGCCAAAGGGCCGTGCCGTCCATACGCTGTTGGCTTGCCTGGCCGGTCAGCAGCCCGCCGACGTCGGTCTGGACAACGGGCAAGTCGTCATCGACCTGCCGGCGCTGCTGTACGGCCAGGGCGACGTAACCCGAAGATTGAGCGACACCGCGCTGGTCAAGCTGTTCCGCCTACTGCGACTGGCCCGCCGCCTGCTCGATCTCGAAGCCGGCGCTGCGGACTCTGGAACCTAAGCGAGGGAGGCCAGCATGTCCACAGCACACCCACTCAACCAGGCTGTCATCGCCCAGGCCCTCTATGACCTGCGCAATGGGCAACTGCGCCGCTGCAAGCTGATGGGGTTTGGCGAGGCAGAGCTGGACGCCCTCAAGCATCCCGCGCTGATCAGCGTGCTGGCCAACGCCAACGTCTCCTGGTGCTCAGTGACGGTCAACCGCGAAGTGCTGCGGCGGCTGCTCCAGCAGGCGCAGGATGTGGAGAAGGAAATCGCCACAGTCGATCGCATGCTCAGGCTGGGCGCGAGCACGGAGATGGTCAGCAAGTTCTATGGCTTGACGCATCAGGAAGTGGCTCTTCGCCGTGAAATCCTTGGTCTGCCCAAACGGAAGGGTCGGCACCCCGTGCTGGACGAGGAGCAGGACACGGAGCTGTGGCGGCAATGGAAGGCCGTGACCAACAGCAGGACCGTCGATCTCGAAGACGAAACTTCCATCCTCGATGCCGCCATGGACTTGGCCGAAGGCATGTCGCTGCCTCTGTCGGTGGTCTGGGCCTCGATCAAGAGCTGGGTCGATCAGGGACTGGCTTGAGTCATGGCCGTGGACGACACCGCACCACGAGCCCTACGCCAAGGCCCCATCGCACTCGCAGAGCTGTTCGATGCTGCGCTAAAAGACCTTGTGCCCAAGCCCGCCCCCAGCGCACCTGCGTCTACACCGGCACAGTCGCCCACGCCCACCTCCGGCGATGCTTTCCTGTTCAGTGGCAACCGGCACGAGACGGTGCCACGCAAGTTGTTCCTCGACCGTCGCTTGACGCCGCTGGAACGAAACGCCTGGCAAGTGTTCCGGCTGATGCTCAACGACGATGGCGTAACCGCATTTCCCACCTACGAGCAGTTGCGGCCCTGGCTGGCGTCCATGCCCTGCGCAGGCCAGGCCTCGCATGAAACCGTGGCACGGGCGCTGACACTGATGCGCCTGACTCGCTGGCTGAGCCTGGTTCGGCGACGGCGTGACCCCAAAACCGGCCGCATCCTCGGCAATCTGTACGTGCTGCACGACGAACCCTTGACACCGTTCGAGGCCATGCAGCTCGACCCGGACTACCTGCAACTCGTCAGCCAGGCGCTCGGCCATTCTGCCAAGGCCGTGCAGATCGTGGGCCTGCACACGCTCAAGGAAATCGGTGAAGACCCATTACTGGCCGGACGCACCCTCCCGTCACGGTTGCAGGTGATGGCCGAACGTCTCGCCAAGCAGGACCTCACGGCCAGCGATAGTTATCCACAGGAAGACGCCATTCACGACTCCGAAGAAGGGGCTCCGAGCCTTCTTCGGAATGGCGAACGCCCCTCTACGGATTCCGAAGCAGGGTCGAAACCCGCGCCAGACGTCTCTCTTCGGAATCCGAAGCAGGCCCGTACAGTACGTAGTAGTTGTATTAATGAAATACGTACTACTGCGCAGGCGCGCGCGCTGGGCGATCTGCAATGGCCCAAGCGCTTTGCGCAACTGAAGGCGGAACAGCAGGCGGGTGCCAAGGTGGCATTGCAGCAGGTTGATGCCTCGCTGAGGCAGGACGTGCTGGACGAATGGGCCGCGCGTTGTAGCAACCACGGCATCCGCAATCCCGCAGGGTATCTGTTCGGCATCATCCAGCGGGCCATCCACGGTGAGTTCAATGCCTGGGCAAAGAAAGACCCGCCACCGGCACCCACTCAACCAAACGAACGGCCACCACCCGCACCGCCGGCCCAAACGCAGGGTAAGCCGGTGCCACCAGAAGTCGCCAGGCAGCACATCGAGCGGCTTCGAGATCTGCTCGCCAGCAAGTGAGCAGGCTGGCAAGGCGGTGAAGTGGACACCCATGGATGCCAATAGAGCTATCCCCTGGGGATAGTTCCACCGTTGGGGCGGATGCTGTGCAGTCGCAGACCTGACATCGAACATCTGCCGCAGCAGCGGCGTTGCCCGTCCTGATCCCGACGTGCAGCGTTCGTTGGCGCTCCATGGAGCTATCCCCTGGGGATAGCTCGCGCCGCATGCGGCCACCACGCGCTGAACCGGGGTCTGGCTGGTTTCGGTTTGTTGACTGACTGCCTTCCGCTTCCTGCCGAAGCTGACCGCTCCTTTTCCCACAACGAGCGGACACCATGGCAACCAATGAACCTCTGCAACTGAATCTCGGCTCCCTGCGCAGCGCGATGTCGCTGACGCTTCACACGCACCACGCCTCGCGCATCTGGCATGGCCGTGCCGCCGCCGAGGGGCGACCGGGCATCGTCGGCCTGAACGGCTACATCGCCCAAATGAACAAGATGCGGCGCGGTTCGGAGCAGGACGACCCGTACTCGGATTGGTGGATGCTGCGCATCGAGGCCAAGCTCGACCAGACCAAGACCACGCTGCAATCGCTGCGCGAGCAGGTGGATCAGGCACTGGCGAGCGTGCCGCCGGCACTCAGCCTGGGCGAGAACCTTAACGTGCAGCCCGTCAAGTTGCCGCTGTTCGTCAATGCGCAGCTCGGCTTTGCCGCCGTCTATCTGCTGGCCGACTACGACGACATCGCCCGCAAACTGATCCTCGCCCACCACACGGCGCTCATCGACCGCAGCACCTTGGAGCGCTGGCTTAACGAGGGCGCCCATGCACTGCGCAGCCTGTTTTCGCTGGCCCAGCAATACCGCTATTCGGGCTGCACGCGCGACGATTTCGTGTCAAAGAACGCCGCAGCACGGGCGGCGTTGGAGAAATTCGGCGAACTGCCCCAGGACGTGCTGGAAGGCACGCGCCGCTCGAAGTTCGCGCCGCCCATCGTGCGCCGTGGCCTGCAACAGCGTGCTCAGAGTCCTGCTGCAGCGCCTGCCCCCAACGACGCGGCCACCACCGACGAGCCCGCCACTGACGCAGCACCCGAAGTCAGCGCCGGCGAGGTCGAGGACGAGCAGGCATGAGCGATCCGAACCGCGAACCCCGCTACTTCCAGGGCCTGCAACAGGCAGCCTTCATGAAGCTGGAACACGCTGCCTCTCTAAAAGGCCTTTTAAAGCCTTTTAAGGGTAAGGGGGATCTTGAGACCTGGGCCAGTCAGTGTTTCGCCATGCGCGACGAGTTGATTGACATGGCGCAGCGGCAGGTGCTGCAACAGGCAGTCGGGCATCCCTTCCACCTACTGCCCGTGGAGTTGGCCCAGCAGACCACGGGCGCAGGCACGGCGTTTTTGCGCTGGCGCAAGCACGACCGCTCAGCCATGGGCGTAGCCCTGTGGCAGGAATTGATGGCGAGCACCGGCACGCCGGTCAACCTGCTGGCCGAGCTGCACGCGATCGAGCTTCAACGCATCACGCTGAACATGCAGATCAGCCTGTTGCACACCTTGGGCAGGCAGGCCCAGGAGTGCGCCAGCAAGGCCGCCAAGGCGGAGGACGCCTACCTGCGACGGCTCAAGTCCATCCCACCTGGAGTGCGTGATCGGTGATGGCATCGGACACCCCAGTACGCGCCCGACGCCGACGCGGCACGGGTATTTCAACCACCATGGAGATTGCAACATGAGCACGCATTTTTGGGGTGAAGGCAACATTGGCTCACCGCCCGAGTACCGGGAGTTCCCCAACGGCAACGACGAGCCGCGGCGCTTGCTGCGGCTGAACGTGTACTTCGACAACCCCGTTCCCACCAAAGGCGGCGACTTCGAGGATCGCGGCGGTTTCTGGGCACCGGTGGAAATCTGGCACCGTGACGTCGCACACTGGAAGGATCTGTACCAGAAAGGCATGCGCGTGCTGGTCGTCGGACGCATGGAGCGCGAACCCTGGACGGACAATGAGGATCAGCCGCGCGAAACCTGGCAGATCAACGCGCGCAGCGTCGGCATCCTGCCGTTTCGCATCGAGTCCGTGACCCTCAGCCCGAAGCCGCAGGATGCGGAGGCAAAGTCCCAGGCCGCCCAGGAACCGGCTGCGCCAAAAGAGCCGCGGCGTAGGAAGTGACCCGGTATGAGCCGGCCACTGTTCGCCGCTCCATGCACCCGCGAGCTATCCCCAGGGGATAGCTCCATCAACGTCCACCGGCTTCCACGCGCTCCCGAAAATCGCGGCTCCCGGCCCGCACCCCCCGGCTGCACGCCATCTCCACCCCAGCCATTCCATCCCGTGAAAGAGGTCGCCACCGCTCGCGACTTGTTTGCTGCTGCCCTTGGCGGTGCTCGGCATCCTCGATTCCAGCAACTCAATGAACCACGGAAATCGGATGGACGGACATGCGGCTGTTCTTGTGCGAGAAGCCCTCCCAGGGCAAGGATATTGGCCGGATTCTCGGCGCGACGCAGCGCGGTGAAGGCTGCCTCAGCGGCTCCGGCGTCACGATTACCTGGTGCATCGGCCATCTCGTAGAAGCGGCAGCACCCGAAGTCTATGACGCGGCGCTCAAGCGCTGGTCACTGGAGCAGTTGCCCATCATTCCCCAGCAGTGGCGGGTCGAGGTCAAACCCAAGACCGCCACGCAATTCAAGGTCGTCAAGGCGCTTCTGGCGAAGGCGACCCATCTCGTCATCGCCACCGATGCCGACCGCGAGGGCGAGCTGATCGCCCGCGAGATCATCGACCTGTGCGGCTACCGTGGTCCCATCGAGCGCTTGTGGCTGTCGGCGCTCAACGATGCGTCGATCCGCACCGCGCTCGGCAAGCTGCGACCGTCGTCCGATACGCTGCCGATGTATTACTCGGCGCTGGCGCGTTCGCGGGCAGACTGGCTCGTGGGCATGAACCTCAGCCGTCTTTTCACGCTGCTCGGGCGGCAGGCGGGCTACGACGGCGTGCTGTCGGTCGGACGTGTCCAGACCCCGACCCTGAAGCTGGTCGTTGATCGCGACCGCGAAATCGCGGCTTTCAAGTCGGCGCCGTTCTGGGCCATCGACGTGTCTCTGTCCACAGAGGGTCAGGCTTTCTCCGCGCAGTGGGTTGCGCCCGACGGCTGCACCGACGACGCCGGTCGTTGCCTGCAACAGCCGGTCGCCCAGCAGGCGGCGCTGCAGATTCGCGTCGCGGACAACACCCAGGTGGTGTCGGTCGAGACCGAGCGCGTGCGCGAAGGCCCGCCACTGTTGTTCGACCTGAGCACCTTGCAGGAGGTCTGTTCCAAGCAGCTCGGGCTGGACGTGCAGGAGACATTGCAGATCGCCCAGGCCCTGTACGAGACGCACAAGGCCACGACCTACCCGCGCTCGGACTCCGGCTATCTGCCCGAAAGCATGTTCGCCGAGGTGCCCGCCGTCCTGGACAGCCTGCTCAAGACCGATCCGTCGCTGCGCCCGATCATGAGCCAGCTCGACCGCTCCCAGCGTTCGCGTGCATGGAACGACGGCAAGGTCACGGCGCACCACGGCATCATTCCGACGCTCGAACCCGCGAACCTCTCTCCTCTGAGCGAGAAGGAACTGGCGGTGTACCGGCTGATCCGGGCGCATTACCTGGCGCAGTTCCTCCCGCACCACGAGTTCGACCGTACCGTGGCTGAGTTTTCCTGCGGCCAGCAGATGCTGGTGGCCACCGGTAAACAGGTGGTCGTCAAAGGCTGGCGTCTGGTGCTGGCCGAACCGCAAGCGGATGAGGACGGCGACGACGCGGCACGCAGCCAGGTGCTGCCCCCGCTGCGTGGGGGCCTGGCGTGCCAGGTGGCTGAGGTCGAGATCAAGGCGCTCAAGACGATGCCGCCCAAGCCCTACACCCAGGGCGAACTGGTCAAGTCGATGAAGGGCATTGCGCGCTTCGTGACCGACCCGCGCCTGAAGCAGAAGCTCAAAGACACGACGGGCATCGGCACCGAGGCGACGCGGGCCAACATCATCAGCGTGCTGATCGCCCGTGGCTACATCGTGAAGAAGGGGCGCTCCATTCGCGCATCGGATGCGGCGTTCACGCTGATCGACGCCGTGCCCGCAGCGATTGCAGACCCCGGCACGACGGCAGTGTGGGAGCAGGCGCTCGACATGATCGAGGCGGGACAGCTCACCCTGGACGTATTCCTCAGCAAGCAGGCCGCATGGATTTCGCAGTTGATCGCGCAGTACGGCAGCATGTCCCTGTCCATCAAGCTTCCCCATGGGCCAGCATGTCCGCAGTGCGGCGCACCGACGCGCCAGCGCACCGGCAAGAGCGGCCCATTCTGGTCGTGCAGTCGCTACCCCGACTGCAAAGGCACGCTGCCGGTCGAATCCGGTACGCCCAAGCGTGGCGCTTCGCGCTCGCGTAGCAGCGGCCGCAAAGGCGCCTGACTGACTCCGTTTCCCGTGGGCCGCGCCCTGTTTCAAAGGCGTGGCCCGTGTCCCGCACGCCCCTGCGGGTCGCCCAGCGCGCAACGCCTTCTTGTCCGTGTGCGCGTCCCGTCCAGCCGTCCCCGGCTGCGGGACTTGAAGGTAGCTTTTCCGCGAACCGTCTCCCGCGTGTTCTGCTGGTCTGTGTTTCTCCCGCCCACTGCGAAGGGCCCCCCGATGGCTTGCCTGGCAGCGCGAGCCACCCGGAGACCCTTTGTGGTCAGCGGTATTCGGTGCCGGTGCCCACCGGCGCAAAAACGGGCTCCCTTTGTGCGCGGATGTGCGCCAGACGATGCCGGCCCCAGCCACGACATGGGCCGGGTGTGATTGCTGATGAGCAGACGGTTCTAGCGACGACCGGGCCTGCAACAGCCCACGGGTGGTTATTTCCTCCCGAGCCGAAGGTCAGCGAGCCTTCGGCGCCTTTATCTCGCCGATCAACGTTCCGAGCCAATGGCCGGCCACAGCAACAGGAAACCGACGCATGCAACAACCGGAGAAAGTACGAGCCGCGTTCGAGCGCGACCTTGGCAACAAGGTGCTGTTCATCAAGGGCGGCAAGCTGCTGTTCATCGATGGCATCAATCTCAAGGCCATCGCCGACCGTAAGGCGTATTTCGCTTCGCTGCGTGCGCGGCAGGCGCAACCCATTGTGGTCCTGGCCGAACTGGGACAGGACGAGGCATTCGCCCTGTGGAAGCAGCATGTGCTGGGCGACACGCCCGAGTGAGCCAACGCACCCAAGCCCCCCCCTGACAGCCCGCACTCGATGCGGGTTTTCTGTCTCTGCGCCCACCAATCCGGGCTGGGCCGAATGCCGTTTTCCAACTGACGCAGCGCGCCCCCCGGACGAAGCTGCCCGCATGTTCGCTGATTCGTCAGCACATGCCAGCAGCCATGGGTTCCAGGCTGCCGCGGGTTCTTCCCGCGTAACCCGCCAGTCCGTATCGCATCAAGTCTGCGGACGCGCGTCCCCGTGACGTCGATGCTTTTTATCCACCGCGTGCGGGAGCTGCCATCCCGTGAGGGACAAGGCCCCGCTTTTCCAAGGAGCCTACCCATGTCCCACAAAGCCTCTTTCGGCCAGTTGGCCTTGACCTATTGCGGCAAGTTCCTGCCGCTCGAAGTCCTGCAAAGCGCCGCCGGCCACTACATCGGCACGCGCGATACCGAAGGTCCCGTTTCGCGGGAATCGCACGAGTACTTCCGCAGCCATGCAGCGGCTCAACTTGCCCTCGAAAGAGGCGGCTGGTCCCAGCTCGCCATTCCCTGATCCAACTGGAGGAATCACGCCATGAATCAACTGCTGCCGCGAGAAGTCGTCGATCAGATCATGCGGGAAGAGCAGCATTTCGCTGCCGCGCCCCAAGCCTTCTTCGAGGCATGGAAGCGTGGTGCCGAGATCGCTGGCCCCGAATGGTTTGGCGACGGCACCCGTGACGGCCTGAACCAGGCCAAGAGCAAGTGGGATCTGCGTCCCAACATGCTGCGGCTCAACGATGCCCTCGGTGTCCTGAGCAGCGGGCAACGCATGTTTCTGTCCGCCATGGTCAGCTTCTACAACGCGCACGAGGGCGGTGCCATGCTCAAACGCTGCCACTTCCACGGGCTGTCGGACTTCGACGGTCTCGACTTGGAACGCCGCAAGGTCATTGCCGACTTGATGCTGAACTACAGCGGCTGGTGAACCCGTTTCCGGCACACCCCCGTCTTTTCGTTCCCCACGAGGGACATGCGCCCACACGGCCATGTCCCTCGATTTCCTTTCCGTTGCCCAGCGTAAAGCGGCTGAATCAAAGCCAACGATCAGCGTCGACTGACGCATTTTCCCTTTTCAACCCACCGGGTCCAATTCCCGGTGGCGGGAATTGGCTCCATTATTCAATCTGGAGAGTTCCCATGTCCCAGAATCCCAATCCCTTTCTCCGCGGCTACTGGAATTTGAAGATCGTCCGCACGCTGTCCATCAGCTACGAGGACGGAAGCCCGCATGTCTGGCGAAACATCCACCCGAGCCAGCAACACCTTTCCGACGAGGAATTGATTTCATCGTCCTGCATCGTCACCAGCGATTTCGCGGTGGTCACGAACGGCTCTGAACCTATAAGCGCCGAGGTGCTGGCCGAATGCGATGCCGATGAAGGCGTTAACGGCGAAGGCGTGATCGGTGCCGTGGTCTATGCCATTCATGGCGAGGACTTCGACGGTCGCCTGATCCACGTCGGTGACAGCTATTCGGTCGAGGCCGCGCGGGAAGTCGTGCAGCGCCTGAGTTTCGAGACCGGCTACTACAGCCGATGCTGGGAGATCAGCAGCGCGCACATCAGCCAGGAAACCGGCCTGTACCTCGCCAATCTGGCGGACCTTGCCACGCCGGAGGCCTTTCTGTTCATCGCCTTTCGGGTTCCGTACAGCCCGGCGATTGGCGTCAAGCTGATCTCCACGCCCTGGACGGACAAGAACCTGGAATACGCCGAGGGCATCACCGCCGAGCAGCTTCGGCAGGAGCACCGCAGCAAGGGCATGCCAGACGACCTGGCGAACATCCTGGAACTGGCTGGCCAGGCCGATGTGCGCATCCTCATCCTCGACGCTGACGCGCCCGTGTTGCTGGGCCTGCCGCTGGCCGAGCCCTAGCAAACACACCACGCGCCCACCTTCCTCTTTGCCCTCCATGCCAGCCTGTCTCCTTTCTGGGAGCCGGGCTGGTCCTATTTCATAGGAGCACTTTATGTTCCCCGACCTCATCTCGCCCGCGCGCGACTTCGAGCATCAGCTTGGAGCCTGCGTCAACGCCATGGGCCAGGACGACGCCATCGGCCAGATCCTGGTATTCGAGCGCTTGCGCGGCATGCTGCACATGCGCCATATCGCCAGCGCCGATCTGGCAGACACCGACATTGATGCCTACGAAATGGTCGTCTTCGACGGTGGCAACACCGGCGGCGACACGTGGAAGCACGTGTTCTTTCCACGTCAGCGCGAATACTACTTCGTGTGCCAAGCCTGACCACCAAGCCCCTTTCGAGGGGCCTTTTCTTGTCGCGGCGCAGGAAAGCGGGTGCGGCGCGGTGCGGTTTCCTGAGCGCAGGCCACTCACTCCAGGGCCATCCTTGCCCAATGTTCGTCGGCGTTGCCGACACATGCCCAGGCAGCCAAGACCTTCAAGGCTGCAAGCGCGGGAAACCGTGCTGGTTGTTTCTTCCTACGGACGCACCGCGCCCATTCACCCACAAGGGACCTCTCCCTTGCGGGCGGGGAATCCCTTGTTCTTCCTCAAGGAGATTCACATGGATCGCTCTCTTATCAAGACCCTGATGACTTCGCTGGTCGCAGGCCATGTGCCGCGCAACGTGCGGTCGTTCAAGTACCGCGTGTTCGATGATCAGCCACAGTCCTCGACACTGGGCTTCGTTATCGATCCCCAGCCCTTCGACGGCAGGGTGGTCGCCGCCAGCGAGGACGCCATCGTCGTCAAGCTCAAGCCCAGCGAGTTCGCGGTACTCGATCCCAACCTGGTGACCAGCATTCCCAGCGAGGGCACCAAGGTGCATGTCCAACCCTATGCCCGTCGTCGTTTCGACGGTCTGCGTGCGGACACGCCAGAAGAGCGCACCAAGATGATGTCCGACGGCACGCCCTACACCGTCAAGACACACATCCTCGGCTCCGCGCCGGCCAAGTTGCCCATTCCCGAGCCGCAGTGCATGGAACTGGGTCAGCTCATCGAGCAGTTGGAGGAAATGCCGGCGCCCGACGGGTTCCGCCGCATCACCCACATGCTGGTCGATGCGGGCGCCCACGACTTCACCTGGGTCGATCCGAAGCCGTCCAGGATCATCGAAACGCCCCCGGCGATCAGTTTCACGGTTTCGACCGCGAAGTTCGCCGGCCAGGTGACGATCCTCTACCAACGCGGCAGCGATACCTATGCGGTGGAGCTGCGCCGCGACGGCGAGTTGGTCGATCGGCACGACGAGGTGTATTTCGACATGCTCGGCGAAGTGCTGGAGCGACTCATAGACGACGGGCGCTGGCGCCTGATCGACGTGAGCGTGATCGGCGCGAAGACGTCCCGACGGCGCCGCGCTGTACCGGCGTAACACCACGAAAAGAACCAGGCGACATGCCCCCCACAGGCTCTCCCTCCATTCGGAAGGAGGGCCTTTTTTCTGCCGTGTGAGATTTCATCAAAGGGAACCGCCCGAATGCCGATTGATGGCTGTCTCGCGCGCGAGGCCCGGCCATGCTGAGCCCATGCCTGCTGACGTTGTCAGCGACATGCCAGGCAACCATCGGTCTTCGAGGTTGCGGCGCAGTTCCCACTGCGTGACCGAGCCAGCTCGCACCGCATCCATCCGCGAGCGGCCACCAGTCTCTGGTGGTGGATGCTTTCGCCTTATCAACCCATCGCGGGGTTACGCACCTTTCCCCGCAGCGTGGGGCCGGTGTGTCTCCGCTTCATCCCTATGGAGATTCACCATGAGCACCACGCCCAACGAGAAATCGTATTTCGACCTCCACACCTCGGGCATCGGTTACATCCAGCGTGTCCGTGAAGTGCCTGTTCGGGGCGGCCGCCGTGCGCAGCCTTTCCTGGCATGCACCATCGCCGCGTTGGTCGGTTCCGCAAAGGACCCCAGCTATCGCTATTTCGACGTCAAGGTCTCGGGTGCCGAGGCCAAGAAGCTGGTCGAGCGCTACATCGGCGTTGACGATCCCAAGCAGCGCCCACTGGTGCGCTTTCGCCTCGGCGACCTGTGGGGCGATGCGTACATCCGCGACAAGGGTGAGCAGAAAGGCCAAGCCGCCGCGTCCCTCAAGGCGCGACTGCTCAAGGCCGAGCCGCTTGACCGGGCCGAACTGGCTTCGATTAGGCAGCACGAGCTGGTCACCCGCGGCATCGGCTACCTCAGCCGTCCGAAGGACGTCACGCCCAAAGATGGCGACCCGTTCCTCTCTTGCACCGTCGCCGCTCTGGCCGGGCCTGTCGATGAACCGGAGTATCGGTACTTCGACACCATCGTCACCACCCCTGAAGCCGAGCATCTGGTTCGCCGGTGCGTGCAGGCCATCGAAGGGGACTGCAAGGTGCTGATCGCCTTCCGTCTCAACGACATGAAGATCGATCCGTACATCCGCACCAAGGGTGAGCGTGCCGGAGAACCGGCCGCAAGCCTGGAATCGACACTGATCCACATTAGCCTGATCAAGATCGACGGCACCAAGGTCTATCCGACGAGCCCCGCGCAAGCCGATACGCCGCCGGCCCAGGACGCTCCCGCGCCCGAAGCCGAGGACGCCGACACCGCTGCCGATCAGCCTGCCGAGCCCGCCGAGCGCGAGCCCGAAGGTGAAGTCGAGGAGCAGGAGCCGGCATTGGCTGCTTCGTTCTGATCGGCAAGGCCCTCGCGGGCCTTGTCGTTTTCCCAATCGCTAAGGAGAACCATCATGGCAGCCACATCGGCATCCGAGAGATCGGTTTCGCCCATCGTCGTCCCCGGCCAGCTCACGCTGCGTACCATCCGCGGCAAGAACGGCCCCTTCACGGTCGGACGCCTCGCCACGCACCTCGGTACGTTCGAGGTCAAGGACCCGGAGCTGGAGCAATACCCCGAAGGCAAGTACGACGGGGAGTTCATCATCAGGTACATCTTCCCGAAGTCCTACCCGGTCGGTGGCGGCATGCGCTTCGAGATCCGTGCCAGCCTGGACGGAATGACGCTCTACGACATCGACAAACTGAGCCGTGACGAGGCACGCAGCTTCGCCACCCAGGACCTCGATCCACTTGATGAAGAGTTGGGCGCACAGCCTGCAGTAACGCCGGCAACACCGGCCAAGCCCACCAAGCCGATCGAAAGCAGCTGGATGCCACCGATAAACGTCATCACCACCATGAGCGAGGGATACCCGGACACGTCCGACCCGAGAACCAACGTTTTGGCTACGATCAGAGCACCGTACATGGTGCTACCCAAAGCGGTCAGCAGGCCCAGAAAGGTCACGCAGCGAAGTGGAGACACTGAAAAAGACGTCAGCCCCTCCATTGCCAGACGCATGAGTCCAATGAAGTTCCATTTGCTATCGCCGGCGGCGCGGGGTTCTCGGTCGAACGATATGACCTTCGTCGGCAAGCCAATCCAGGCGAATAGTCCTTTCATGTAGCGATTTCTTTCGCGCAGGCGCCCCAGGGCATCAATGGCGCGACGACTCATCAGCCTGAAATCGCCAACATCCTTGGGAATGGTCACGTCGCTCAATCGACATAGCAGTCGATAGAACATGTAGGCACAGAAGCGTTTCAGGGCACCTTCCCCATTCCTGGAACGACGCCGCATCAGGACGATATCCATCCCGCTGCGCCAAGCCTCAACCATGAGCGGAATGAGTTCAGGTGGATCCTGAAGGTCGGCGTCCATGATGATCACGGCGTGCCCTAGCGCATGGTCCAGGCCGGCTGTTGTCGCGGCCTCCTTGCCAAAATTCCGACTGAGCTTTACCAAACGAACCCACGGATAGGTGTAGGCCAACCCGGCAAGGTACCTATGGCTGTCGTCAGTACTGCCATCATCGACAAAGACGATCTCGTACTGGAAATCCAGTGAGTCGAGGGCCTTATGCAGTCGCTCGTACAAGCGGGGAAGAACGGGCTTCTCATTGAAGACCGGAATGACAACGGATAGGACGGGGCCGTTCGATGGAAGACGAGAAAGGTTCACGAGAAAACCCTCCTCTGAACCTGAAAGTTCATCAGGCAAACCAGCGAGGTCGTCATCAGCTGAGCGTAGGCGATGTTTACTCCGGCCCATTGATACAAAATCCCGAGCAGTATCAGGTTAGCGACCCAAGAACCGACCACGGATGCCAAATAGAGGAGCACGACACGTTCATGCGACTTGACGCAACGAAACACATAGCCTTTCTGCAGCCAGTAGTTCGTTAACGCTCCGGCCGCAGCGCCCACGGAACTTGCCCATAAGGCGGGGATATCCCAGGCCATCAGGCCCGACATCGCGCTCCAATGCACGGCTGTGGAAATTCCGCCCGCCACCAGAAAATGAGGAAATCTGGACCAGAGTCGTTGCCAGCCTTCTCGACATCTTGATGTTTGAGCGGGATAAGAAACCGGATGTAGTTTGCTTGTCATGCTCTGCCTCTCCCCGTTTCTTCCGGCTTCACCGCACGAGCAGCGAAGGTGGGCAGCACCATCAAGGTCAACACGGTGGCGGTGATCAATCCCCCGATAACGACGGTGGCGAGCGGCTTCTGTACTTCGGCCCCGGACCCTGTCGCTATCGCCATGGGGATGAAGCCGACGATGGCCACCAGTGCCGTCGTCAGCACGGCGCGAAGGCGGCTCGACGCGCCAGCGGCAGCGGCCTCCAGAGGCAGGTCACCAGCCGTCAGACGCTCACGAATCGCCTGCATCAGCACCAAGCCATTGAGCGTGGCCACACCCGACACCGCGATGAAGCCCACGGCTGCCGATACGGAGAACGGCATACCACGCAGCAGCAGTGCCAATGCGCCACCCACCAAAGCCAAGGGCACGCAGACAAAGACAAGCGCGGCTTCACGGATGGTGCCCAACGCCATGTACAGCAGGCTTCCGATCAGCAGAAACACGACCGGAACCACCATCATCAAGCGCGCCTCGGCACGCTGCAGATTCTCGAACTGGCCGCCCCAGGTCAGATAGACACCTGCGGGAAGCGGCACATCTGCCACGGCGGTCTGAGCCTCCTGCACGAACCCACCCAGATCCCGACCGCGTACATTGGACTGCACCACGATGCGGCGACTGCCATTGTTGCGACTGATCTGGTTGGGCCCTTCGCGTACGTCGATACGCGCCACCGATGACAAAGGCACCACGGTGCCATCAGCTGCAACGATGGGCAGGGCCGCCAGTTGCGCAGGATCATTTCGGGCGACTTCTTCCAGCCGAATCACGACGTCGAAGCGACGGTCGCCCTCGAAGATCTTGCCAGCGGATGTTCCACCGATGCCGGTTGCCACGGCCTCACTGACATCGGCGGCGCTCAATCCATACTGGGCTGCGGCCGCGTGATCGATCTGGACCGTGAGCGTAGGCAGTCCAGAGACCTGCTCCACACGCACGTCGGCAGCCCCCGGGATGCCGCGTAGCTTGAGCGCGATCTGATCCGCCGTTCTTTGCAGGATGTCGAAGTCGTCACCAAAAACCATGACAGCCAGGTCGGTCCTCACGCCTGAAATCAGTTCGTTGAAACGCAGTTCGATGGGTTGACTGAATTCGAATGCGTTACCGATCTGATCACTCACCAGCGATTCGAAGCGCTGGATCAGTGCTTCCTTGTCCAGTGATCCATCCGGCCACTCGGCGCGGGGATGGAGCACGATGACACTGTCCGAAATGTTGGTTGGCATCGGGTCGATGGCCGCTTCGGCGGTGCCCGTGCGCGAGAAGATGGTTTTGACTTCCGGCTCATTCGCCAAAGCCCTCTCCAAGGCAAGCTGCATCGACAGCGATTGCTCCAGGGAAGTCGAAGGCACCCGCAGCGCCTGCATGGCCAGGTTGCCTTCATCGAGCGTCGGCATGAACTCTCGTCCCAATGAAACGAAAGCCGTCAATCCGATCGCCAGCATGAGAACAGCACCGGCGAATACCGCTCGCGGCCGCATCACCACTCGGCGAATGACCGGTTCAACCTTGGCACGCACGAAGCGGATAAGGCGGGTTTCGTGCTCGCCATCATCCGAATAGCCATGCTCACCACCCTGCATCTTTGGCTCACGCACGAACAGGGCGGCCATTGCCGGCACGAAGGTGAACGAAAAAATGAATGCGCCGACCAGCGCCAACATGAGCGTTGCCGCCATGGGCTGGAAGGTCTTGCCTTCCACGCCCTCCAGGGTGAGGATGGGGGCAAATACCAGCAGGATGATGACCTGACCGAATGCGGCTGGGCGAACCATCTTGCGCGCAGCCTGAGCGGCCACGTTCAACCGCTCGACCGGCGACAGGACGCGACCCAGTTCGGCACGTCTCTGACCGAGCATGAGCAAGGTTGCTTCGATCACGATCACGGCACCATCGACAAGAATGCCGAAATCGAGTGCGCCAAGACTCATCAGGTTGCCGCTGATCCCGAAGCGGTTCATGCCGATGACCGCGAACAGAAAGGACAATGGGATGATCAGTGCGGTGATGGCGGCCGCACGTAGGTTGCCCAGCAGCAAGAACAGCACGGCGATGACCAGCAATGCGCCTTCGGTCAGATTCTTCGCCACCGTCTTGATCGTTGCATTGACCAGTTCGCTGCGGTTCAGTACAGGCTCGGCGACAATGTCTGGCGGCAGCGAGCGGTTGACTTCGACAAGGCGCTCCGCTGCTGCCTGTGCGACCGTGCGGCTGTTGCCGCCGGCGATCATCAAGGCTGTGCCGAGTACCGCTTCGTGACCATTGCGCGTCGCCGCGCCCAGGCGCGGTGCGCGGCCCAAACCTACGCTCGCCACATCGGCGACGCGGATGACGAGGCCGTCGCGCCGGGTGATCGGCGCCTGCGCCAGATCGTCAACGGTTAGCGCGAGCGCATCGGCACGGACGATCAAACCTTCACCCGCACGCTGAATGAAACCTGCGCCTGCCTGAATGTTGGAGCGTTCAAGTGCTAGCACGAGATCGCCAAGCCCAAGCCCATAGGCCGCCAGTTGCTCGGCGTTGGGCCTGACCGCGTACTCCTTGACGTAACCTCCGATCGTATCGACGCCGGCAAGCCCTGGTGCTGAGCGCATCAGCGGCGCGATGATCCAGTCCTGGACCGTTCTGAGGTAGGTGGCGCGCTCTTCGGCCGTCGTGAGCCGCTCGCCTTCCGGCGTCAGATAGATTTCGTTCGCCTGCCAGCCTGGCTCGCCGGGGGAAGCGGTTTTATCCGGGTCGAATGGGGTGAAATCCACCGTCCACATCAGGACTTCGCCGAGTCCCGTAGTGACAGGTGACATCATCGGTGTCACCCCTTCCGGCAGATCTTCCTCTACCTCACGCATGCGCTCGCCCACTTGCTGACGCGCGAAGTAAATGTCGGTCTGGTCAGTGAAGATGGCGGTGACCTGTGAAAACCCATTGCGCGATATGGAGCGCGTGCTGGTCAACCCCGGTATCCCGGCGAGTGCGGTTTCGAGCGGATAGGTCACTTGGCGCTCGATTTGCGCGGGCGCCAGCGCAGGTGCGACGGTATTGATCTGCACCTGACGATTGGTAATGTCCGGAACGGCATCGATGGGAAGCCTGCTGAGCTGAAACAACCCGTAGGCCATGACGAGCGTCGCGGCGAACACCACAGCCCAGCGAAACTGAACTGATTTCTCAATAATCATTTTGAACATGGGCTTCGCCTCAGTGACCGTGCTCGGCCTCGCCCTTGGCGAGTTCGGCTTTCAACAGAAAGGCATTGGTGCCAGCAATGCGTTCATTACCGGACAGGCCATTGAGGATTTCAATGAACCCACCCGCACGCCGACCGACAAGCACCGGCGTAGCGCGAAAGCCGCTGTCCTCAACCACGAATACGACGGATTGCCCTTCCACCGTTTGCACGGCATCGGCAGGTACGGTGAGTCCGGCTTCCTGTGTGTCCGTCACGACAATGGCCGTTATCGGTGAACCGGCTGGCGGCAGATCGCCGGCAGTTGATCGCGCTCGGATAACCGTTGCACCACTTTGTTCGCGGGCATTGGCGGCAACGCCGACCACGACAGCGTCAAAGTTGCGGGATGTTCCCGTCACTTGGATGCGGGTTTCCGTGGTGACTGCAGATGCCAGCGCCGGAGGCGCGTTGAACACCAGTTCCACCCGGGCCGGGTCTGCGATTTCCGCCACAGCGCCGCCGGCCGCCACAACCCCACCGGGGGTGATATTCACGGCGCTGACGATGCCGGCAATCGGGCTGTTGATGGTGAGCCGCCCCGAGGTATCAGGTGATCCACTGGCGGCGACTTGCGCCTGCGCTGCCCTCGCCGCTGCGTCGGCGGCAAGAGACCGTGCCCGGGATGCCTCCATCTCCTGGCGGGCGACGATGCCTTGCGCAACGAGATTCAGGTCCCGTTGATAGACAAGTCGCGCTGCCTCCGCCTCTGCCACCGCGGCATCGGCGTTGGCACGCAATGTGGCGGCTTCGCCGCTGACGATGATCGCCAGCGATTGGCCAACCTCTACTGAGGCACCGGTAGCAACGAGAATCTGTTCAACCCGGCCGCTGGTGACCGCGGCGACAATGGCCTTGGCGTCAACCGCCGGTTCAACGCGGCCTGACAGTCGATATTCATTCCCTCCGCCACGGCTGACGTTGACGATACCGATGCCCGACGCCTTGATCTGCTGTTCCGTCAGTGCGACAACACCTTCTTCTGTCGACTCTCCCTCGTGTTCGTCGTGGTCATCGTGTCCTCCATCTTCTTCATGACCCTCGTCATGAGAGGCATGATCACCATCCTCGGCCTGCGCTTCATGCTCCGCATGCGGCACGAATTGGGCGACGCCGAAGCCAAGCCCTAGGGCGATCAGTAAAGCTGCTCCAATGAGGAGCCGGTTTTTTGTTGAGTTCATGAATGCTTCCTCAGAATGGAGCGCGGCCATCAAGGCCTGCGAGTTCAACTTCCGCGCGGACGCGCGCTAACCGCGCATTGACGGCCGTATTGCGTGCACTGATCAGAGCCGATCGGATACTGCGCAGCTCCAGTTGCGAGATACGCCCGGCGTCGAACCCCGCACGCGCGAGTTGGTAGGCTTCCTCCGCCGAAGCAACGCCTTTGTCGGCAGCACGTATGCGGGTAATGGACGCATCAAGACGGGCTTGGGCAGCACTGCGATTCGCCTGGGTTTGCAGCTTTGCTGTGGTCAACCTGGCTGCTGCGGCATGTGCCTCTGCACGGGCAGCACTGATCGCGCCCTTGTTTCTGTCGAACAAGGGGAGAGATACATTGATGCCGAAGGTGAATGCCTCCGTGTCGTATTCCTGGAACCTCCGCACACCAAGCGACGCGCTTACCGCAGGACGCGCACGCAACCGCTCGACACTCACCGATTTATTCGCGGCCTCCAGTTCTGCCTCGGCAATCTGAACGGTGAGAGGATTGCCCATGGCCTGAAAGGAGGCATCAGGGGAGCGGTTCAATAGACTGGGTTCGATGGCGGTCACTGGCTGGACCAGCATCGCGGCAGCAGTCAGTCTGGCAAATGCGGCATCGCGGTTCGCCCGCGCTTCGTCCACTGCAGCACGGGCAGATTCAACTTCACTGTTCGCCTGGATGCCGCGCAGTGAGGGTTCCCGACCTTCTTCGATCAGCAGCATGACTGCGTTCGCGTCCGCTTCCGTCAGTTCCAGCGCCTCGACAGCCAGTTCATATTGCAGGGAAGCCGCTTCCGCTTCGGAATAGATCAGCGCAAGACTGCCAGCGACCGTCCACTGTGTTTGATCACGCCGCAGCGCCGCGACCTTAGCTTCCGCCTGTGCGGCACCGATACGTGCGCCTCGCTGGCCCCACAGCTCCAATGGCTGATTGATGGAGAATGTTGATTCCGCAGCGTCGTAGCCGGAAAAGGGACCGCGACCGTAAACGTTTTCGGTTTCCACGGAGACAGAGGGATTGGGCAAAGCCCGCGCCTGTTGCGCGCGCGCATTGGCAGCGTCGAGCAACGCCTCCGCTTCAACCGTGATGGGGATGCGATCGAGGCTCTCGATCAATGCTTCATAGGGCGGAGCCGGCTCGGCCCGAGAAGGTAATGCGAATAAGACCGCTGTAACAGCCACAGCAAAGCCAACCGCCCACTGCGGTCGACTGAACGACGTGAACATGAGGAAACTCCCAAAGCTGAATGAGTTGACGAAACGGCCGCACGAAGGGTGCAGCCGGGAGTCGTCAGGCTTTGGGTGGGCGCATCAACCCGTCAGGAGTGCGAGACGCAAGGGCATCACTGGCTGGCCACTGATGCGTCGAATTGAGGGACTCGGTTTTGGGGGCCGTGCCCGGGGGAATGTGAGCGTAGATATGGTGACAATGCCCATGGCTACAGGCGTCATGACCACTGTCTGAGTCGGAACCATTGCTCTGGCTATCCACACTCTCATCGTGAGAATCCGCCATGACATAGTGAGCATCTACGCTCTCGGATGCACACAGAAACATGTCAGCCACAGATATGGCAACGAACGTTGCAAGCAGCAACGCCACCACCATGAGCCTATGTCTGATAAAAGTATGCACAATTTCGTCATGTTACCAAGAACCGGGGAAAAGCGGCAACACATTTCAGCGCCCAGCATCGCCACCGTACCGAGGGGACCGACTCGCCTTATGAAACTGTGGGGCCACGTTGCCTCCCGATTTCCCAGGTCACATGTCCCGCACGGACAGTCGCTGCGAGGGTGCTACCTAGCCGTTGCTCAATCACCGCCTTCCAGGGCACCAGGCTGAAACCCTTGCCATCATCGAGCATCGCAAAACGCCCGCTGGCCAGCATCACGCTGCGACGGTAGACGCCGCTGACGCGCTCGCCGTCACTGACTGTATGGGGCTCCAGGCCGGTTTCAGCGGCGATGATCCTGCCGCACGTCAAGATCACCGAACTACTACTGGAGGTGGACGAATGGACGGGCTTCACCCGGCACTTCACGCACCTGAAATCGGGCGACCTGGCCAAGGACAAGAATCTGTTGCTGACCACGATCCTGGCCGACGCGATCAACCTGGGCCTGACCAAGATGGCGGAGTCCTGCCCCGGCACGACCTACGCCAAGCTGGCTTGGCTGCAAGCCTGGCACATCCGCGACGAAACCTACGGGGCAGCGCTGGCCGATCTGGTCAACGCGCAGTTCCGGCATCCCTTCGCCGAGCATTGGGGCGACGGCACCACATCATCGTCGGACGGCCAGAACTTCCGCACGGGCAGCAAGGCCGAGAGCACCGGCCACATCAACCCGAAATACGGGAGCAGCCCAGGGCGGACGTTCTACACCCACATTTCTGACCAGTACGCGCCATTTCACACCAAGGTCGTGAACGTCGGCGTGCGCGATTCGACCTACGTGCTCGACGGCCTGCTGTACCACGAGTCCGACTTGCGGATCGAGGAGCATTACACCGACACGGCGGGCTTCACCGATCACGTCTTCGCCCTGATGCACCTCCTGGGCTTCCGCTTCGCGCCGCGCATCCGCGACCTGGGCGACACCAAGCTCTACATCCCGAAGGGCGACGCCGCCTATGACGCGCTGAAACCCATGATCGGCGGCACGCTCAACATCAAGCACGTCCGCGCCCATTGGGACGAAATCCTGCGGCTGGCCACCTCGATCAAGCAGGGCACGGTGACGGCCTCGCTGATGCTCCGAAAGCTCGGCAGCTACCCACGCCAGAACGGCCTGGCCGTGGCGCTCCGCGAGCTGGGCCGCATCGAGCGCACGCTGTTCATCCTGGACTGGCTGCAAAGCGTGGAAC
>Ga0256829_1000796_pt1 | contig 28604 bp, 24 predicted proteins | sample 131447metaG_FD_185979 | JGI IMG/M metagenome (GOLD analysis project Ga0256829, IMG submission 185979) | Hydrothermal vent microbial communities from Lau Basin, Pacific Ocean - 131-447 | ecosystem: Environmental > Aquatic > Marine > Hydrothermal vents | place: Pacific Ocean: Lau Basin | collected... | reverse complement strand
TTTTAGTTTTTTTACTACCTTTAGAACCCTGTTCATAATCCCATTTTATTTGGATTGAGTATATTGTTCGGGTCAAATGCCTTCTTGATTGAGCGAAAAAGCTCCATCTCGGCATCACTAAAAGCTAGGTGCATAAAAGGTGCTTTGCTAAGTCCGATTCCGTGTTCGCCGCTTAGTGTTCCGCCTAGTTTTACAGTTGCTTTAAAAACATCAACTATAGCTTCATGACCGATTTTTACCTGTTCCTCATCACTTCCATCGACCATGACATTTGTATGCACATTGCCGTCCCCCGTGTGACCAAAACAAGGAATTTTTACGCCATATTTTTTAGAAATCTTATCTACTTCATCCAAAAGTTTTGGTAACATACTTCTTGGAACGGTTATGTCTTCATTTAGCTTTTTGCTGCCATATATGGTGATACTTTGGCTTGCATTTCTCCTTGCAAACCACAAATTATCTCCTTCTTCTTTGTTTTTTGCTATTTTAAATTCACTACATCCGTTATTTTTAAAACTATTTTCTATGATATTTAACTGATTTGTTATCTCTTCTTGCAAGTTTCCATCAACTGTTGTGATTAATATGGCTCCAGCATCAACTGGCAAGCCTTTATGAAACTTTTGTTCAACTGCACGGATGCTAAGATTATCTAAAAATTCCATGGCAACTGGCGTGACACCCGAGGCCATCGTTTTAAAAACTGCTTCCATCGCTTTTTGTACAGTTGGAAAAACTCCCATCGCACTCTTTGAAAGTTTTGGTTTTGCTAAAAGTTTTAGAGTTATTTCGGTGATTACTCCAAGTGTTCCCTCGCTTGCTATCAAGATACCAGCAACATTGTATCCTGCTACATCTTTTATAGTTCTTTTCCCAGCTCTTATAATCTCTCCATTTGGTATGACTGCTCTTAACGCCATCACAAAATCTTTTGTTATGCCGTATTTTGCAGCTCTCATTCCACCTGCATTTTCGCTGACATTGCCTCCAAGAGTTGAGTAATCTTGACTAGCTGGGTCTGGTGGATAAAACAATCCTTTTGCCTCAACTGCTCTTTGTAAATCCATATTGACGACACCTGGTTGAACAACAGCAACGAGATTTTCCATGTCGATTTCTAAGATCTTATTCATGTGTTTTTCAAGTGCAAGAATAATGCCACCACTAGCAGGTAATGCACCACCAGTAAAACCACTCCCAGCTCCTCGAGGAGTGATTATCACTCTATTTTCGTTGCAGTATTTTAGGATTTTGCTGATTTCTTCTTCGTTTCTTGGAAAAACTATTGCATCTGGCTCATAGTGGTTGCGAGTAGCATCATAAGAGTATGCTATAAGATGAGCTTTATCGTCATATACATTTTCGTCTCCAACAATGCTTTTAAAAAACTCTACATGTAAGGCTTTCATCTGTTTATTAAGCCTTTATAATAAGTTGAATATGAATCCATCTTTTTAGAGCTAAAACTTAACCAAGAAGTATCGATTCCCTTTACTCTAGTATAAAAAGGAATCTGAGCCTTTGTGATTTTTCCGCCTTTTAATTTTTTTACGATTTTAAAATTGTTACAATCAACAAAAACTGATTCATCATTTAATGCAAAAAATATCAAAGAAGCTACATTTTGTCGGCACATAGTTTGAAACAATTTCCTATCTGGGTTTGGCCTGTATTGTCTTGCTAAGTAAGCTCCCATTATATCTGGGTGAACCCAAGTTATATTTTGAAATCGTTTTGTTATTTCATGATAGACTTTATAACTTGGAGCAACTATTAAGGCTCTATCGTACATGTAGTTTAAAATAACCTTATCTCCAACGGCAGGTACGATTCCTGGTAGTGGAAGAGCTTGTTGTTTTAAAGCTTTGTAAGTTTTAAAGTTTAAAGTTGCTTTGCCATTTGATTTATTTATAACATCAACTCTAGCTACGATAGTAGTTGTGTCATCGCTAAATTTGTGCATAACAATCCCGCTTGAACCTACGACTATATCTTTAGAGTCTTTGATTATCGCTCTGTTTCCTTGTATGCTTAAAATCGGACTTTTATAGTCATTATATAATCCACTCGCACTTAGCGTTGTAATTATGATAGAAAAGATGAGTATTGCTCTTCTCAATGGAACCCCTTTTTGCTTTTTAGCAATTATACTATAACTGTTTTAAAGCAAACCTTACTTAGAGTTAGATATAATGATACTTTTAATTTAACTAGGATTTATATGAAGAGAATTTTTATTTTTATTTTTATTGCTTTAACATGCTTAAATGCATCTCACCTTGAGGAGTTCAACTGGAAAAAGGGCGAAACTTTTTTAACTTTTTTGGAAAATAACTCACTACCACTTAGGATTTATTATGATTTAGATGTGACTGATAAAGAGCTTGCTGCTGAGATTATCACTGGTACCAAATACCAAATCTTAAAAAACGATGATGGTAAGATAGGACAAGTTTTGATACCAATAGGTGATGAATTACAACTTCATATAAAGATAGAAAATGGCAAATATATCCTGACAACAACGCCTATCATATATGAAGAACATAAAGAAGTTCTTAGTATAAAGATAATAAATTCACCATATCAAGACATCATAAATGCTACAAAAAATTATCTTTTAGCAAACCAATTTGTCCAATCTTTCAAAAAAAGTGTAAATTTTAAGAGACTTAGAAAAGGCGATAGGCTAGTTATATATTATACCAAAAAAACAAGACTTGGCAAGCAGTTTGGTACACCAAAGATTGAAGCATCTATGATAGAAATTAGAGGCAAAAAACATTATGTATTTTTATTCAATAAGGGTAGATATTATAATGAAAAAGGAAGAGAAGTTGAGGGTTTTTTCTTAAGTTTGCCAGTTAAATATACCAGAATTTCAGATAGATTTACATATAAGAGATGGCATCCTATACTTCATAGATACAGAGCTCATCTAGGCATAGATTATGCGGCTCCAAGAGGAACACCTATAAAAGCAGCCAGAGCTGGGAAAATTATCTTTAGAGGCCGAAAAGGTGGATATGGAAATGCCATCATGATACGACACGAAGAAGGGTATAGAACTTTATATGCACATCTTAGTAAGTTTAGAAGAGGTATTATAAGAGGTAAATATGTAAAAAAAGGGCAAGTTATAGGATATGTTGGTTCTACTGGTATGAGTACTGGACCACATCTTCATTTTGGATTATATAGAGGCTCTCGTGCCATAAATCCGCAAAGTGCCGTCAAGCTTACGAAGAGTGTTTTGGCTGGAAAGATAAGAAAAAAATTCCTGAGATACACGAAGAAGTATAAAGAAAAAATTGAAGTTTCGCTTAAAAAAGAGATTGAACCAAAGATCGAAAAAAAGTTTGATTATATAGTTAGTTTAAAAACTAAAAATAAGTATGTAGAATAGTTGGAAATGGAATGCCATTTAATAAAGATACTAAGGATTGCTTGGAATTCTTAAATGATTTTGTCGAGAATAAGATCAATATCGAAGTATCGGCATCAGAGCTTGCTAAGAAATTAAAAATTATCAAAGAAGAAGATGATACTCTTTTTTTAAAATATCTAGAAAAACTTCCAAATGAAATTCTTGGAGATGTTGTCCTTGAATTGCCTGATTATTATCTAAAAGATATAGTAGATAGTGTTTCTAAAGAAAAACTAAAAGTTGCAATCGAAGAGTTAGAAAGTGACGATGCTACTGATTTGCTACAAGATATAGAAGACGCTGACAAAGATAAGGCGCAAGAGATATTTTCTACCTTGGACAAGGAAGACCAAGAAGAGATAAAAAAGCTTAAAAGATATGATGATGACCAAGCCGGCGCATATATGCAAACAGAAGTGTTTACAGCCTTTTATGATGAAAAAATACAAGATTCTATAAATAGACTAAAAGAAGATAAAAAAGAGGGTGATTTGGAAAATATTCATCATCTTTTTATCGTAGATTCTCTAGGAAGATTGACTTTTTCTATCGGTTTGGAAGATTTGATTTTATTAGATTTTTCAAAAACTTACAAAACAGAGTTGGAAAAAAGGGAAGATGAATTTAAACCAAAATATGTAGAAGATGATGATGATATCGATGAAGTTGTGCATATGTTTGAAGATTATGATTTATCTACTTTGGCTGTGGTTGATCAAAATCATAAACTAGTGGGAAGAATCACAGCCGATGATGTCCATGACATCATACAAGAGAGCGCAACTGAGCAGATATATGGTTTGGCTGGTGTTGATGATGAAGCTGAGCATGAAGAAAATATAAAAGAAGCTGGAAAATCACGAGCATCTTGGCTTTTGATAAACTTATTTACTGCGATATTGGCTTCTGCTGTGATTGGTTTGTTTGATAACACTATAAACTCATATGTTGCCCTAGCGGTTCTTATGCCTATAGTCGCTTCCATGGGTGGTAATGCAGGGACTCAAACTCTGACGATTATGGTTCGCCAGCTAGCTCTTGGTGAAGTTGATTTTAAAAATGCAAAAAATGCTATAAAAAAAGAGTTGATTCTCTCTGGTGTAAATGGCATAATTTTTGGTATAGTTATGGGAATAATCACTTTTTTATGGTTTAAAGATATAAAATTAAGTTTTGTGATATCGACATCCATGTTGATAAATCTGCTAAGTGCGGGAATCACAGGTGCCACGATACCTTTGATGTTAAAAAGAGTAGGAACTGACCCAGCTGTCGGCAGTACTGTTTTGCTTACAACTTTTACTGATATCATAGGATTTTTTAGTTTTTTAGGTTTGGCAACTTTAGTTTTAATGTAACAACATCATAATTTCTTAATCGTCAATAAAGATTTTATTTAGATTCGCATAACTATCTACTCTTCTATCCCTAAAAAATGGCCAAATTTTTCTAACTTCTTTGTTTTTACGGAAATTTATATCAAAAAATATAACTTCTTCTTTATCTTCACTTGCTTTCTTTATCATTTCACCTTGAGGGCCAACAATAAAAGAATTCCCCCAAAAATTTATCCCATCGATTTGCTTTTTGTCATCAAACTCTTTCCCCACTCTGTTTACCGCAACAAGTGGTAAAGCATTTGCTATAGCATGCCCTCTTTGAACATTTACCCATGCATCGAGTTGTTTTCTTTTTTCTTCCCTACTGTCTTCGTCAAACCACCCAATCGCAGTAGGGTAAATCAATATATCAGCCCCACGAAGTGCCATAAGCCTTGCGGCTTCAGGAAACCACTGATCCCAACAAATCAAAACACCAAGCTTTCCAACACTTGTTTGTATAGGCTCAAAACCTAAATCACCTGGAGTGAAGTAGAACTTTTCGTAAAAACCAGGGTCATCTGGTATGTGCATTTTTCTATATTTCCCAGCAATACTTCCATCTTTTTCAAAAACTACAGCAGTATTGTGATATATGCCAACCGCTCTTTTTTCAAATAAAGAGGTGACCAAAACTATATCATTTTTTTTAGCGATATTTGACCAGAATATAACATCTTTTTCAAAGTCATCTGCTTTACTAAAATTTGCTTCATCTTCATTTATACAAAAATACCTATCTTGATGTAGCTCTTGCAACAAAACAAGATTTGCACCTTTTTCTTTGGCTTCCCATATGAGTTTAAGAGTCTTGTCTATTGTATTTTTTTTAGTAGTTAGAAATTTTTGCTGGATTAGTGCTATATTGATTTTATTTTGTTTTAGCATCTTCTAAAGTATCCAAAAGATTTTTTCCTAGATGAATATTTTCTTGCGAGCCCTCTATCGCTTTTTTTGTGTCATCTACTATATCGCTAATCTTTGTTTTGATGGTATCGGAGTCTTTTAATTGACCATTTATATGCATAAGCGAACTATCGATATCTGTTTTATTGACTTGTGCGTCACTGATTAGCTCTTTAAGCAATTCTACACTTTGTTCAGCTGCTTGTTGACTTTGCTCAACTAACCCAAAGGCTTTTGAGCCGTTATCTTGTGCTTTGGTTGATATCCCTATCATCTCTTTTGTCTCTTGTGCTATTTCGCTTGCAGCATGCTCGCTATCGTCAGCTAATTTTCTAACTTCTTCGGCTACAACCTTAAAACCCCTTCCATATTCTCCCGCTCTTGCAGCTTCTATAGCAGCATTTAATGCAAGTAAATTTGTTTGGTCTGATATTTCAGAAATTGATTCTATCTTTGTAAATACAGATTTATTTTTTATATCTAACTCTTTGTGAATATCATTGTAAGCTGACATAAGTTGGCTTAAATTATTTATGATTTTAGTCAATTCATCTATAGTGTTGATTACATTTTGACTCGTTTGTATGGATTTTAGAGCTGAATTTTGACTTTTTTCAGATATATTTTTTATATCAAGTGATTTATCTATAAAGGTATTTACCAGCTCTTCTACCTCACACACTTGTTGGAGTCTCTCTTTTGACGCACTGTTTACTGTGTTAGCAACATTTGTCATCTTTTTAGCCACTCTTAATGGTTCATCTAGACTGATTTTTTCGTATAGCTTTGCTTTTTTGGTTAGCTCATTAAATTCTTCTTTTGAAATTGTTATTTCATCTTCATTTTTTTTCTTAAAAAACATAATTTTCTCCTAGTTTATAGCTTTCCATTTTCCCAAAAGTTTGCATTTTGGGCACTGCGGAATTATATCATTTTTTTGCACATGTGAGTGAGTTTTACATGTTTTGCACAACAAATTGGTTGACACCATTGCTTTATCGCCGATTTTTAAATCCAAACTAATAGTGATCGCTGTATAGGTTGAAACAAAAAATGGCACAAAATATGTCAAAATAAGTTTAGCAAAGTTAATTTTATCAAAAGTCATATGCAAAATATAATCACCTTGGTTTATGATATTTAATATAGTTCCAACAACTACGGCTATCTTGATGGCTTGCACCACTTTTCTAGTATCGCAAAATACATTTATTACTACCTCTTTTACATACTTAGTTGTCATCGAATTTTACCTTTATGTCTGGATTTGGTGCACCTATAAAATACCCTTGGGCATAATCCACTCCACTTTGTTTGACAAGGTCAAATATATCCTTGTCTGCCACAAATTCTGCGATTGTCTTGACTCCTATCGTCTTTGCATATGCGCAAATCGTAGTGACAATAGATAAATCTTTTGGATTGTTTGCGATATTTTTAACTAAACTACCATCTATCTTTAAAAAATCTGCATTTAGTTTTTGTAGTTTTTGAAAGTTTGAATACCCTGTGCCAAAATCATCTATAGCTATCTTAAATCCCTCTTTTTTAAAATCAGTTATGATATTTGTAAACTCGTACATATTTTCATCTTCTAAAATCTCAATTACAACACGATTAGTTGGAAAATTATACTCTTTAAGAGTTTTTAAAAAATAAGCTACTAAATTCTTTTCTCTTAAATCTTGATAAGAAATATTGATAGAAAATTCCATTTCAGTGCTTTGAAATTTTTCTAGTGACTGCTTTAGCATCTTTTTGGTTATATCGGGGAGTAGATTTATGCTTCTTGCAATGCCCAAAAATTTAAAAGGAGAGATGACATCCTCTTTATCCTCTATCCTCACCAAAGATTCAAATTTTTCTATCTTTTTGGTATGAAAGTTATATATGGGTTGGAAATATGACACCATATTGGCATCACTTTTATTTGCAAAGATATCTTTTAACTTCTTTGCCCACTTAAAATTTTCTTTGTATTTATCAAGTATGTAGGAAATTTTACTAAAATCAAGATAGCTTAAATTTTGTTCTTTTGCCACTAAAAGGGCAATTTCCGCATTATTTAGAAGTTCTGCGGATATATTTTTTTCACCGCCACAGTCACATTTGGTTGCCATGCTGACTCTCATATCAAAATCTACATCTATATTTTCTATAGATATTTCTGAGTCCTTTAAAAAATTAAGAAGGTTGTCTCTTATGTCTTTTATCTCTTCATCTCTTATCTTTTTATTTTTAAAACTAAACAAAATAGCAAAACTATTTGCTTGGAGTCTGTATGTTTGGGTTTTATATTTTTGTTGTTCTTTAAAAATCTCTAGTCTTTTTGAAAATTGTATCAAAAAATTATCCGCTTTTATATGTCCAAAAAAGTTGTTTATTTGCTTGAAATTTTTGATATCTAATATAAAAAGTGCAACATCATCTTTTGCATTTTCACTTATATCAACTAGTAGTTTTTTACGATTTTTAAGACTTGTAAGATGGTCTGTGATACTAAAAAGTTCAAGCTCTTTAGCATGGTTTTCTAGTTCTGTTATGTTGAATCCATATGTGAAGATACCATTTTTATCTTTTGAGCCTTTTGACTTTAACATGTAGATATGTTTGCCTTGCTTGAATTTCATAGAGTCATTTAACTCTTCACTTATAACATTTTTGGGGTTCTTTGGAGTTAGCGATGAAAACTCTTTGATGTTAGGTAGGATAGTTTTAGAGGATTTATTTTGGTAGATTATTTTGCCGTTACTGTCAAATATAAATACAGGTTCAGGATTATTATTTGGAAGTTGGGATAAAAAATCTAATTTTTTTGCATGTTTTTTATTGATTCCAAAAACTAGATATAGTGGACAAAAACCACTAATAGCTGTAAAAAGCAGAATTGTTGCCATTATAGAGTATAGATTTAAATTTGCGCCTGAGAGATAAAAAAGAAAAATCGATATAATAACTCTTATGTATCTATCCTGTTGAAATAAATTTTTCATGCATTTCCTTTTGTTTGTATTGTCTCCAAGATTTGATGATTATAGCATACTAAAGTTTATTATATGTTTATAACTTAATGAGAATGATTATCAATTTAAGTACACTTTAATTCTAATTTAGATATTATTTCATCAAATAAAAAATATAAAGAGATATCGGATGAAAAATATTTCAAATTTAAAAATTGATGAAGAAGGGAAAGTTGCCAAAGTGATAGCAAAAGAGCCAGTAAAAGGCAGACTTCTGTCTATGGGGATAGTTAAGGGTGCCAAGATTAAAGTTGTGGCTCATACCTTAGCAAGGCAGACTTGGGATATTTTAAGTGATAATACAAAAGTAGCTCTTAGAGAAGAAGAGGCTAGAAGTATCCTTGTGGAGGAGATGAAGTGAGCAGTTGTTGTGGAAATGATACGAGTTGTGAAAAAAGCACAATTAAGGCAGAAAAAGGTGAAATAAAAGCAGCCATAGTTGGGCAACCAAATGTTGGTAAAAGCTCCATTATAAATGCCCTAAGCAATGCTAAATTACATGTAGGCAATTTTAGTGGTGTGACGGTTGAGAAAAAAGAGGTTTATGTTAAGAAAAATGGTTACGATGTATTGATGACAGATTTACCTGGAATCTATGCTTTTAACGCTTATGCACCAGAAGAGCAGGTTGCGAAAGATTTTTTGATAAAGGAGGATTATGATTTAATCGTAAATGTTGTAGATGCAAATACGCTTTCAAGAAATCTTATCTTTACTTTGCAACTTTTAGATATGCATAAAAAGATGATTTTAGTGATAAATATGGTTGATGAGATAGAAAAAAGGGATGGTAAAATCAACAGAAAAAGAATAGAAGAACTTTTAGGAATCCCTGTTATCTTGACTTCAGCAAAGCAAAACAGAGGAGTGGATGAGATTATTGACTGCATTATTAACACTTATGATACTAATATAGTAAAAAATAAGATTTATTATAATGAAAAGATAGAACAAAGAATTGAAGATTTGGCAAAAATCTTGCAAAAATCTCAACACTTTAGGGATAAAAAATACTCAAGATTTATAGCGATTAGGCTGCTTGATAGGGATGAAAATATCTACAAAATTATACATGATTTACCTATCTTTATAGAGGCTCATAAGGCATTAGAAAAGATGTATGCAGAGTTAGAAGCAGAGTTTGATGAAGACAGTACAACAGATATACTAGCAAATGAAAGGGTGGCAATTGTACGCAATCTTCAGATGGAAGCGGTAGATGCTAAGGAAGAAGAAGAATCTCTTAGCGAAAAAATAGATAATTTTCTTATTCATCCTGTATTAGGGCTTCCTATATTTTTATTTTTTATGTGGGCACTTTTCCAGCTTACATTTGTACTTGGAAATTATCCTATGAATATCATCGCAAATATTTTTGGTGAAACTTCAGCTTATATAGCAAATTTACTGCCTGAGGGTTCATTTAATTCTATACTCACACAAGGAATACTACCTGCCGTTAGTGCTGTTGTTATGTTTTTGCCAAATATAATCATACTATTTTTTGGATTAAATTTGTTAGAGCAAACTGGATACATGAGCAGGGCTGCCTATCTGATGGATGGATTTTTAAAAAGATTTGGTTTGCAAGGCAAAGCTTTTGTGCCACTTGTGAGTGGTTTTGGTTGTACGGTTCCTGCATATATGGCAGCTAGAACTCTAAAAAATCCAAAAGACAGAATCATCACTATGCTCGTTCTCAACTTCATAAGTTGCCAAGCCAGAATGCCGATCTATATCCTTTTAATCGGTGCTTTTTTTGCAAATCATAATCAAGGAAATATCCTATTTGGCATATACATAGGCGGTGCAATCTTAGGCTTGATATTTGCAAAAATTTTAAGAAAAGTTTTATTTAAAGGAGAGCCTGAGCCATTTGTGATGGAGATGCCACCATATAGGTTTCCCTCAGGAAAAGTTCTTTTCATGACTATATGGATAAAATCAAAAATGTTTTTAAAAAAAGCAGGTTCATTTATAGCGATTGCTGCTATGGTGGTATGGTTCTTAAGCTCATACCCCATGCATGATAATTTGAGGCAAGATTATGCATATAAGATAAATCAAACTAAAAACATACAAACAAAAAATACCTTAAGTGATGAATTGCATTCAAAATTATTAGAATCTAGTTATTTAGGAACTGCAGGAAAATTTATAGAACCTGTTTTTAAACCTCTAGGGTTTGATTGGAGAGTAACAGTTTCGGTCATAGCAGGATTAGTTGCAAAAGAAGTTGTGGTTTCAACAATGGCTACTATATATTCTGTTGGGACTAGTGGAGCAAGCAGTAAAAAGTTGATTCAAAAGATTAGGGAAAATATGGATTTTAAAGCTGCAATTGCTTTGATTATCTTTGTTATGATTTATTCTCCTTGCTTGGCTGCTATGGGTACATTTTATTCGGAAGTTCCGCAATGGGCATGGAGAACTTTTTATACCATATATCCAAATATTGTAGCCTGGATTTTTGCATATAGTGGATACCATATATTGTCTTTTATAGGCTATTAAGTAATCTTGATATATACTTTTATAGAAATTATTTTGAAAGATATGGTACAATGATAGGTCTAGATAAACTAGAAAAGGGCACAAGAGCCATAGTGGAAAGTGTTGATTTAGAAAAAGAGACAAAAAGACGCTTTTCAAATATGGGTCTTAGCCGTGGTGTGATTTTGAAAGTTTGCAGAAAAACATTTGGGAGCGATAGCTTACATGTAAAACTTGATTGCGCTGCTTGTATTGCTTTGAGTAAGAAAGAAGCATCTGATATAAAAGTAACCCCAATCGGTGAAGCACGTGGATTTAGTCAAGCAAAGGGGCAAGTCGAAACTAAAAATTGTTGTTTTGAGCAAGAGTGTAAAGCAATTAAAAAAGATTAACCATTTATCTTTGAGTCATCATATGGATCAAGATGAACATTAATAACCCATTTATTTTTAGAATTTATCTCTTTTATCGCATCTTCTACTCTATCACCTGCATAATGCGCTTGCAAAAGAGAGATATTGCCATCAAAAACTAAATGAACATCTACAAAATTTGTATTAGCTGAATTTCTAGTCTTTAGAAAGTGGTAGCCTTGTATTTTTTTTTCACTTTTGATTATGTTTATTATCCTTTCAACAGTCTTCTCATCCAACGCCTTATCTAAAAGTATCAATATTCCTTCTTTTAGGATTCCGTATGCAGAGTAGATTATATATAAAGATATAACAACACCCATGATAGAATCAATAAGGTAAAAATCAGTAAAATATATGATGGCCAAGGATATAAGTATAGCCCCATTGCTATAAAGATCTGTTTTATAATGAAGAGCGTCAGCTTTTATAACCATATTATTTGTTTTTTTTGCAACATAATTCAAAAAAGCGACTAGGGCAAAAGTTAAAACCAAAGAAACAATCATCACGATGATAGATGAATCAAGGTTTGTAACTATCTCTTTATGGTATGCTTTTTTGACAGCTTCATAAAAGATAAATATACCTGACATGGTAATAACAGTGCCTTCTATAACAGCAGCTAATGCTTCTATCTTGCCTCTGCCATAGTTAAAATCTTCATCTGCAGGTTGTTCAGAGGTATTTATAGCAAAATAGTTAAAAGCTGAAACAATCAAATCAAGCACAGAGTCGATAGCGCTTGCCAATACAGCGACAGAACCACTTATGATTCCTATTGTTAATTTTATAATTATCAAAACAATAGCAGTTAGACTAGATACTACAGTAGCTTTTTTTTGTAATGTCATAAATCACCCTTTCATAAAGTTTATAGTAGCACAATGAAGACTCCCGTGTTCTCTTATAAATACCGATGCATCTACACCGATAACTTTTCTTTGAGGGAAGAAATCTTGTAATTTTTCTAGCACAATTTTATCGTTTTTGTCCTTATAAGTTGGTACAATCAAAGTATCATTTGTAAATATAAAATTTATATAAGTCGCAGGAAGTCTATGATTTTTAAAATATTTTGGACTAGGAAGAGGTAATGGAAGTAGATTGTAATTTGTCTTTTTTAACTCCATTTCCATCTTTTGTAATTCCATAAAATGTACATCATCTTTATCATAGCATTTCACATATGCGATAACATCTTCACTTATAAATCTCGCAAGTGTATCTACATGTGAGTCTGTGTCGTCACCTTCTAAATAGCCATGTTTTAGCGCAATTATGTCATCTATGCCTAGAGTTACTTTGAGCTTTAAAATTATCTGTTTTTGAGTTAAATTTAAGTTTCTATTTTTGTTAAATATACAATTTTCAGTACTGAGTAAAACGCCTTTACCATTAGTGTCAATACTGCCACCTTCTAAGATAAAATCTATATCTATCAGGGGTGATTTGAAAAATTGTTGTTCATTTAGTTTTGTATTGACTTGGTCATCTTTTTCGTATCTGAATTTTTTGCCCCATGCATTAAATTTAAAATTTAAAATCTCAAGTTTGCCATCTTTATAGATACAAATCCCACCAAAATCCCTTATCCAAGTATCATCTGTATCAACTTGTAACACTTCTATATTTTTTGATTTTGGCAAAAAGTGTAAACTTTCTAGTTTGTTAGCAGATAAAATCACACATTTTTGATACTTTATGATAGCTTCTACAAGCTTGATATAGCTCTGTTGTATCTCATCTATGCTGTGTTTCCAATCACTTTTAATATAAGGAAAAACTAACATTATGTACTCTTGTTCTTCCCATTGTGCAGGCAGTCTTATTGGCAAGTTTTATCCTTTTTGTAGTTGTGTTATTATATCGAAAAATGTTACAAGAAGTTACATAATAGAAAAAAATTATAAGCAAATTGAATAATATCTTGACCTTTGATTAGAATCGCAGTATAGTTTAAATGAATAAAAAAAGGAGGTTTCAATAAATGGAACAAATCAAATTAGGTAACCCCGCGGTAGTAGGTCTAGCAGGATTCGGAATGACAACATTCTTGTTGCAATTACACAATCTAGGATATATGGGTATAGGTCCAGTATTATGGATAGGTCTTTTTTATGGTGGTTTGGCACAGTTTATTGCAGGCTTTCTTGAGTTTAAAGTAGGAAACAACTTTGGATTTAGTGCATTCGTCTCATATGGTGCATTTTGGATGGCATTAGCAGCGTTTCTTATCTTTGGTACAAGCCCAGAACTAGTTAAATCTTATCCATTATTGAAATTGACCACTCCTGAAGTTGGATACTTTCTATTAGCTTGGACAATATACACTTTTATTATGTTTATAGCATCCATGAAGCATAACGGAGCTTTGGCAATCGTATTTTTAACATTAGTTTTAGGATTTGCAGGCTTAACCGTAAAAGAATTAGCTGGTAACGAATTTATCGGAACATTGGCAGCTTGGGATTTAATGCTATGTGCAGCTTCAGCTTGGTATTTGATGGCACATGTCATTTTCGCAGATGTAGGCATAAACTTACCTGTCGGAAAAGCTTGGCTATAAATTAATATAAGGTAATTAAGTAGGACTCAAAAGGTTCTATTTAATTACGATAAATATAGACTTCAATAAATAATATGTGTCTTAAAAAGAGTTAAACGATAAAACTTTTTTTAAGATGGTTTAATGTTGGTTTCAAGCGAAACCTGAAATATTTAAGATTTTACCATATGTATCTCAAGGTAATAGTTTTTTGAAACAACATGGTGAAACTTGAACAATAAAGTTCTAAAAGGAAAGATTAATGTCAGAAGTTTTTGAACCAAATAGAGAATTTAGCAAAAATGCTCGTATAAAAAATATGTGCGAATACAAAGAGATTTGTGCTGAAGTAGATGATGATTACGAAGGCTATTGGGATAAAATGGCCAAAGAGAAGATAGATTGGTATAAACCATACGATAAAGTCCTTGATGAGAGCGATGCCCCCTTTTATAAGTGGTTTGTAAATGGAAAATTAAATGTAACACACCAGTGCATAGGAAGACACTTAGACACCAGAAAAAATAAAGCAGCGATTATATGGGAAGGAGAAGATGGTTCAAGAAGAATTATCACTTATCTTCTATTGTTTTATCGAGTGAATAGATTTGCAAACCTACTTAAAAATCAATTCGGAGTAAAAAAGGGTGATAGAGTAGTTATATATATGCCTATGATTCCTGAAGCTGCATTTGCCATGTTAGCTTGTGCTAAAATAGGAGCTATCCACTCTGTCGTTTTTGGAGGCTTTAGTGCTGAAGCATTAAGCGATAGGATAAAAGATGCGCGAGCCAAAGTAGTTATCACAGCTGATGGAGCTTTTAGAAGGGGAGAACCTTATCTTCTTAAGCCTATAGTTGATGATGCTTTGGATAAAGGCTGTGACTCAGTTGAGAATGTTCTAGTAGTACAGAGAAACTTTGAAGATATAAATATGGTAGAAGGAAGAGACCATATTTATAATGATATGATAAAAAACGAATCAGAATTTTGTGAAGCTGAAGAGATGGATAGCGAAGACCCACTTTTCCTACTATACACTTCAGGAAGCACAGGAAAACCAAAAGGAGTTCAACACAGTGGTGCTGGATATATTCTCTGGGCACAATACACAATGGAGCATGTATTTGATGTAAAAGAAAATGACACCTTTTGGTGCACAGCCGATGTTGGTTGGATCACAGGACACACATATATAGTATATGGTCCACTTGCAATGGGTGCTACAACTATCATGTATGAAGGAGTTCCTCTCTACCCAGATGCTGGAAGATGGTGGAAGATGATAGAGGAGCTTAGAATTAATCAATTCTATACAGCTCCAACTGCCATAAGACTTTTGCATAAAGTAGGAGCAGATGAGCCTGCTAAATATGATTTAAGTAGTCTAAAGGTTCTTGGAACTGTTGGTGAGCCAATAAACCCAGATGCATGGATGTGGTACTATAATACTATAGGACGAGGTAAATGCCCTATAGTTGATACTTGGTGGCAAACTGAGACAGGAGGAGCTATGGTAGCCCCATTACCAGGTGCTACACCTATTAAGCCAGGAGCCGCAACTTTCCCACTTCCAGGAATTCAAGCTGAGATTATTGATGAAGAGGGTAACCCTACTCCAAAAGGAGAAAAAGGACTTCTTTGTATTACGAAACCATGGCCATCTATGATAAGGACTATCTGGGGTGACCCTGAGAGATTTAAAAAATCATATTTTGGTGATTGCAAAAAAGATGGAAAACCTGTATATTTTTCTGGTGATGCAGCTATATACGACGAGGATGGACTTATTTTTATAACAGGAAGAACTGATGATGTTATCAATGTTTCAGGGCATAGATTGGGAACTGCTGAGATAGAAGGTGTTATTGCCCATGAAGAGCATGTTGCTGAAGTAGCGGTTGTTGGAAGACCAGATGATCTCAAAGGGGAAAGTGTATATGCTTATGTTGTTACAAAAGTAGATATAGATAAAGATGCTTTACAAAAAAGCATAAATGAGATTATTAGAAGAGATATTGGAGCTATGGCAAAAGCAGATGGTATTCTTGTCGTTCCAGGTCTTCCAAAGACAAGAAGTGGTAAAGTAATGAGAAGACTTCTGAGAACTATCGCAAGAGGTGACGAAATTACTCAGGATATTTCAACTATTGAAGATTCTTCTATAGTAGGGAAAATAGAAGAAATTTTTAAAGCTCAAAAATAAAAAAGGACAATAGCATGAGAAATCACAAAGTAATTGATATAAAAATCACATATGAACCAGAAAATATGGAAGATATAGAAGAATTTGAAAAAAAGATAAATACCTTTTTAGATAGCATAAAAGGAACAAAAGGTGCAAAAGTAAGTGCTAAAAAACATAATGTTGCGATAGATATTATGTTGGATGAATATGGTATGGAGATTAATTAAATTCTTTTAGTATGCAAGAAATTTTAATCATAAATACAGGAGGAACTTTTAACAAAAAGTATAATCCTTTAAAAGGTAAACTTCTAGTGCCAAAAGATTCTTTGGCACTAGAAGAAGTTTTAAAATATTTTTATAATCTAAATTACAAGATAGTAAACATAATCCACAAAGATAGCTTGGACATGAATGATGATGACAGGCAAAAGATAGTTGATGTGATTAAAGAGTCATCTTGTCAAAAAATTATCATCATCCACGGAACGGATACTATGGACAAAACAGCTTTGTTTTTAGAAAAAAGAATCGCAGACAAATGCATAATATTAACAGGAGCTATGGTGCCTTTTAGTATTGATTTTGTTGAAGCTACAGCAAATATTTCAACAGCTATTGGGTATATATTAAATTGTCAAGCGCAAGGCATATATATATCTATGCATGGTTTAGTTGATATCCACAATAGAGTGTTTAAAAATCGAGAAATAGGAGTATTTCAAGCTATATTGTAAACTACTTATAAGTTAGTTTACAATATACTTAAATAGTTATCTAATAGTTCATGTTTTTTAAAATATGTCGATATATGCCTTTGTGCTATATACTCTAGATGGAGGTTAAATGAAAGCTATTTTGAGATTTTTAATTATAACAAGTCTGTTATTTTTATCACTACATGCAAAAGAGTCTTGCATATTGGCTTTTTCTACAAAAGTCATTTATCAAAAAGATAAAAAAATTTTCTTAAAAAGATTTCCAAATGGAATTATAAAAAAATATGGTAAATATTACGAATTTAAGATAGAATCGTTTCAAACCTATGAACATGCCCTTAGTGAACTAAAAAAGATAAATAAGTTTTATAAAGATGCATTTATTATCAATTGCCAAAAAGTGATAATTTTAAATTCCCCTGTTCTAAAGCAATTAAAATTAAAAACAAACAAACACAAAACAGGTAGTATAAAAACGTTAAAAAATATACTTTTTGTAGATAGACTAAAAAAACTCAAAAAAACTCAACCCATTTCTTTAAGAGAGGCTACATTAAGTTCTAAAGGTTATCATTTACCATTAACTTCTTTGAAAGTATCAAAAATAGACAATAGACCAAAACTAAATGAACCAAATATTTTAAAACCATATGAAATTCCAAAATTAAGTAAAAGAGATAAAACTCAGATATATGATAATTTGAACTTTAAGAGATATATTGATGTATTATTTGAATCAAACGATAAAGCACACGAGATTTTTTATCAAAAAAAGATAGATTATATACTAAGTGAAATTAAAAAAGATAAATATAATTTTGATGTTTATGCCAATGGATATCTCATAACTGGATCTTCTATATCAGCTCAATCGGGCAACACTCCAAATATAAATGGTGATTATACAGGAGCAGGAGTATCTCTACATGCAAACAAAATTCTTTATGATGGCGGATATGGACTTGTAAATAATGCTTATGATATCTTATATAAAAGATTGGCTGACATTGATGAGTTAAATGCTAAAGATAGACTTATTATATTTGGAGCCTCAATCTACTCAAATCTATATATTTCCCAAGAAGAGCTTGGGATATTAAAAAAAATACTGAAACAACAAATATTTGTGACAAATATAATAAAACATGGGTATAAAAAAGGAAAAAACAGTCCTTTGGATTTGATTGATTCAAAAAATGACCTGCTAAATCTACGGAGATCTGTTTTAAATATGAAATATCAGTACCTTAATAATGATTTTATATTGAGACATAGTATCAAGTCTAGAAGTAAAAAACCATACCAATTATATCCCATGAGTGTAAAATTAAATATTGATTCATTGAAACTTTTACAAAAAGAGGCCATTGCTCATAGCGGAGTTTTAGCAAAAGAATCAAATCTTCTAAATCTAAAACAAGTAGATTTGCTTTTTCAAAAAAGAAGGAGAATACCAGAGCTTAGGTTTGACTCATATATTGGTTATGGACTCAGTAAAGATAAGATTTTTAACCTTAGTAGTCCAGGAAGTGGTGCTTTTTGGGAATTGGGGCTTAATTTTAAGCTTCCGATATACAATAGAAATGATATAAATTTAAATGTCCAGAAAGAGAGACTGAATATACTAAAACAAAAAGAGGTTTTATCTGCTGGGCAAAGAGCAATTTTGGTTCAAGTGGAAAAATCATATAATGAAATACAAAGAACCAAAAAACAGATTGATATTATTAAAGAGCAGTTATCTCTTCAAAATCATAAATTAAAAATTGCAAAAGAAAGGTACTTTGCTGGAGTATCTCCGTATGGAGCCTATTCAAATGCTATAAAAGGATTTTTGAATTACGAGAGCCAGTTGCTGTCAATGCAGCAAAAATACAAACAAGAGATATCGATTTTGAGTATTTTGGTGGGGAAAAGAGACTTTTATGAGTAGAATCAAAGTTGTTTGGACAGGAGAGGGAACATATCCTTATGTTACAGGAGGTGTTAGTACTTGGGCAGACATACTAGTGCATGAATTGAAAAACATAGATTTTGTACTAATCCCTATACAAATGCATCCTTATGTAAAACTAAAATTTGATATTCCACCCAATGTAGCTGAAATCATAAATGTACCCCTTTGGGGAACAGAAGAGCCCATAGAATATATAAGACAGATTGACTTCTCAAAGATATATGAAGCTAAAATAAAAACTAAAACTTCTTCGAGTGTTGAAAAATTAAAACCTATTATGATTTTGGTTCTTGACCATATTTTTAGGAAAAAAGAGGATTTGGATACTCTAGGAGATGCTATATATGAATTTTATGAGTATTTTCATATATATGATTATTACGAAACATTTAGAGATGAAGAGTTGTGGGTTATGTATAAAAATTATATACTAGAGCATTACAAAGATGTTGAAGATGATATACCAACCGTATTTGATATGATTGAGGGACTTAGATACTTATATAGATTCTTTATATCATTGTTGCCAAAGCTACCCCATGCTCATATTTATCATTCATCTGCTGCTGCTTTTTGTGGTTTGTCATGCATAGTTGCTAAAAAAAAGTATAAAAGTAAGTTTTTATTGACAGAGCATGGAGTATATATAAGAGAGCAGTATCTATCAGCTTCAAGAAACCAGATGCCATATCGTACAAAAGAGTTTATGATGGGGCTAATCACTTTGGTTTCAAAACTTAATTTTCATTTTGCCGATGTTGTATCTCCTGTGTGCAACTACAACTCTAGGTGGGAGAAAAAATGGGGAGTAGATGAGAGAAAAATTCAAACTATTTATAATGGAATAGATACAAATAAATTTAGAAAATTCGATGTTCAAAAAGATGAAGATAGACCAACGGTGATAATGGTGGCAAGGATTGACCCTTTAAAAGACATAGAGACTTTTATACGAACAGCCAAGCTTGTTGTAAAAGAGATGCCAGATGTTTTATTTAAACTTTATGGACCGATGCTAGATGAAAAGTATTTTCATATTTGTGAAGATTTAGTGCAAGAGTTAGGATTAGGAAATAATTTTTTATTTGCAGGAAGTACAGGGAGTCCAGAGTCTGCCTATAATGAAGGCGATGTGGTTATGCTCACTAGTATATCAGAAGCTTTCCCGTTTGTTGTTATAGAGGCTATGGCTTGTGAAAAAGTTGTCATATCCTCTGATGTTGGAGGCACAAAAGAGGTATTAGAAGGGTATGGTTATGTTATAAAACCAAAAGACTATAAGGGCTTTGCGGATAAGGTTACGTATGTATTACAAAATTTTGATATAGCAAAAGAGATGGGAATTGATGCTAGAGAGTATATCTTAAATGGATTTACAACGGAGGACATGGTGGATAATTATAGTAAAGTTTACAAAGATCTTTATCATGAGTATATAGAAGCAGGAGATGAAGAGTGGAAGCAAGTAGCATTAGCAACGATTTAAGCTCTTTATATGCTGATATAACCAAAGGAAAAGGAAAACCACTTGATTATTGGGAGATAGCTGCACTTTTAGAGGTGTATGGTATAAGAGATGTGGATGCAAAAAAGGAGTATGGCTTTGGTAATGTTTTTGATATGGCAAAATACATGCAAAAGTATATTGATACTAAAATATATCCAGTCAAATCTTTGGTAAGCTGGGAAGAGTTACCATCCTTTTGGGTAAGGATAGTTAAAAACTATATAAGAGGGTTGGCCTTTGCAATGCCAATGTTTGTGCAGATATTTTTCACACTATCTATTGGTTATGCTATTTGGTCAGGAATAGATATGGATAAAACAAAAGCAACTGTTATTGCCCTGGGAACTTTTTTGGCGTTAATTGTGACGGGTGCTTCTGCTCAGGCGATAGGCAGAAAAGGGTTATTTTATTTAAAGCAAAATGAAATGATATTGGCTTCAAATGTTACAAAAGCTCTATTTAATGTTGGACTAGTTTTAGTTGTTGCTATTGGATTTATATTGATGCTTTTTAATTTATTTTTTGAAGTTTTGCCTCCATACTATTTTTTTATATTAATTATGTTTTATTTTCTTTTATCTTTTTTGTTTCTAAATATTGCAGTATATTATATGTTTGAAGAATACAATAAGATTTTGTACTTTTTTATGTTAGGTATGGTTTTCGTATATATTGCTCATGCACTACTAAAGATAAAGTTGCCTGAAGCTCAATTTGTCTCTTTAATCGTGCTAGATATTATTTTGTCTTTTTTTGCTTATAGAAAAGTTAGAGATTTAAAGAAAAAAAATTCTATCTCCGAAGGTGAAGGAACCCCTAGAGCATCTATACTCTTTTATTCTCTTATTCCTTTTTATATGTATGGTTTTTTATATTTTGTTTTTTTAGTGACAGATAGAATTATAGCTTGGAGTAGTAGTGTCGAAGCAAAGCCATATTTTATTTGGTTTGATGTTCCTTATGAATTAGGGCTAGACTGGGCATTGGTAGCACTTGTTTTATTGATGGGGTTGACTGAGATTAGTATTCATGAGTTTATGTATAGAATAAATGATATGATAATACAATATAAATACAAAGAGTATCAAAAGTTTAACGATACTATATTTTCATTTTTTAAGAAATTTAATTTTGTATATTTAGTTTTGTCTATTATTATCATTTTTATAACCTATTTTACCGTATTTATTATATATAAGGTTACCCAACTCTCTTATGTGGAGAATTTTTTCAATGGATACACTCCTTTTGTGTATTGGGTCGCAGCTATTTCATATGCTTTTATGGTAAATGGTCTTATGAATGTACTTTTTATATTTTCATTTTCAAGGCAAAATTTTTCAGTAAAATCAATAGCAATAGCTTCATTTGTCAATATAGTTGTCGGTATGATACTGAGCAGAATGTTTGGACTGGAATTTGCTGTTATTGGTTTGCTTGTAGGAAGTATAATATTTTGGGGACTTAGCTTTAAGTATGCTATAAATATGTTAAAGAAGTTAGAATTTTACTATTATTCGTCATTTTAGAAAGGATTGATTGTGAGAAGTTATATATTTGGTTTGTTAGGTTTGATTTTATTTGTCAATGGTTGTGCTACAAAAAGCGAAAGTGTTTTAGAGAAAAAAATTCTCTCTCCTGAGTCAGTGGAGATATATGATGTTTCAGTAAATCACATGTGGCGCAAGATAAACAATGGAAGAACTCTTCTGAAAGATTTCCCATTTGTTGCATATAAGCCAATCTTAGATTTTAATGGAAAATTTTCTGATCAATTTTACGATAAAGTTGACTATAGGTATAAATTTTCTCCTTTAAAAGATGTAGATTTTTGGAAGCTTAGAACAAACCCATTTATGGAAGATTTTGTGTATGTCCTACCAACTTGGGCAAATGAGTTCAAGAGAGTCTCAAATGATCTCTTTTCAAATATCGGGTATAGCTACAACTTATCATCAAAAGAACAAGAAATACTAAAATGGTGGATAGGAGAGGGTGGAATACTTTGGATAGAAGGAGGCATCTACTCTACTAGATATGATACTTTTAAGAAAAATGGTGAAATTGACAAAGTTGCAATCAATGCAAAGATAATAGATAAAAGTAAAAATTTAAACTTTTTGAATAGACGAATTAAAACATATATATACAAGAGTAAAAGAATAGATGCTGTAAATTATGAAACTCTAAAATTAACTTATAAAACAAAAAGTAAAATCTCATATTTTTATGATATTAAGGACCTTCAAATATTGACAGATAATTTTCTTACAGCTGATTTTATGCCAAAAGGTGATTATCTGCTAGAATCAGTAAAAGGAAAGCCACTTGTCTCTTTTGTGCGATACGGCAAGGGAGGAGCTGTGTTTCTTAGACCTTTTGAATTTCAAGACAAGAGATTTGATGGCGAGCTTCTAAGATGGAAGCTAATATTTTTTCTTATGAATAAAATGTACCTAAAAGATGGAGCATATCAAAGTGTAAAAGATAATTTTGATAATCATAAAACTATTACTTTGCATAACCTGCATTTTGTATATAACTCATATCAGCTATTGCCAAAAAGTATTAAGCTTTTAAGACCCATAGCTCAGTATCTGATTGCTAACCCAAATACAAAGATAAAAGTTGAGGGAAATACAGATGACATAGCCTCAAGAAAATACAATAATAAACTATCTAAAAATAGAGCAAAATCAGTTAAAAAAGAGTTGATTAAAATGGGAATATCTTCAACAAGGATTTTTACCGTAGGCTATGGTGAAGATAGGCCAGTTGCTACAAATAAAACAGCGCAAGGAAGAACGCTAAATAGAAGAGTGGATTTTATAATTATAAGGAAGTAGTAGTTTATGTTCTCACCCGATGTATATTTTGTAGATATCCATGTAGTATACCAAATATTTGCAAGAAATATTTGGTATACATCAAAACTTTTAATAGTAGCTTATGCGCTTTTTTATTGGTTACCTATAAAAATATTCCCTCAGAAACATACTGGCGTTGGTGTTCAAAAAATAGTATTTAATTTTATATATATGGTAGCTTATGTTGAAGTTGTTGTTACTTTTCTAATTTATATCAAAATTTTTAGTTTGTTGCTTTTTATTTTTGTTCTTATTGCTACTAAATTAGCTTTTTTAAAGTGGTATTATAAAGAAAATATTATTTTATATATGCATAATTTAAGAATGCGTATTATGTTGCAGTTACTAAATTTACTAGATCATCCCAAAAGCATTAAAGATGGATTTTATAATTTTTTAAATTTAAAGGTAATTAATTTTCAGCAAAATTTTAAATTATATAAACTATTGCAACAAATTTTATTTATTACTGTTTTTACATATGTAATTTCGGTGTTAATTTTAAAAGGCTTATACAGTTATGCCGATGCCGTTCCAGATACCTCTCAGTTTATAGAATGGGTTGGATTTCTACAAAAAAATTCATTATTTTGGACTGGTAAGGCTTTTGGTGCAGACTTTTATGGTCAAGCTGTTTTGATATTTTTTTTAAAAATCTTTACAAATATAGATGTGATAGTACTGTTTAATTTGTACCCTATTCTTATACTGCTAGGGTTATATTTTTCGATATATTATGTTGTAAAAGATTTTACCTCTTCTAAATATATTGCAATTTTTGCTGTTATGTTGCATGGAATTATATTTATGAGTCCATTATCAAATTTTTTTCTTGGAAGAGTTGTGGTGACTACTTCACCACAAATAGTGGATTTTTATGGCTTAAAATTTTATATTCCTACTCTTAAAGACACTATTATTAATGGAAATTTTATTGGATATATACCTTATAAGAGATATATATCTGGCTTGGCTTATGAGCATTCGTCTATCTTTGTTTTGTTAAATGTATATTTTTTAATAAAAACTTTTGAATTAAAATCAAATATTTATTTAATTTTGTATGCATTAACGCTCATGCTAGTTTTTACACTTCATGGTGGTGGTGCAATCGTATTGGTTGTTTTAAGTGTTCTTGTAACAATAAATGCTTTAATTTTTAGAAAATTAAATACCTCTATTTTAAAAAAAGGTTTAGTGGTTATAGTTTTTAGTTCTATGGTGGGAAACTTATGGATATTGTCAATGATAAAATATGGAATACCTCCAGAGTTTGGTGCAGCAGCTCCATTTTTAGATAAAATGTTTCATACAAAGGGATTGCATGCAGTTGTTAAGACAGGTTTTGAATATGTTAGAATATCAGAAATCACAACAATTAGTTTGATTGTTTTGTCATTAGCGTGTTTAGCATTTGTATTCTCTTTTTTCACACAAAGAAAGTTTTTAAATACTTCCTTTGTGTTGATTATAGTAGGAATATTCTTTACATATTTTATACCAAATACTGGCTTACCACTTTTAACAAAACAATCAAGATTGGCTGAGTATATGTTTTTTGCCTTAACACTACTTTTTTCATTTTATTTTTTTCATTTTATTTACCAACCATTATTTTTTATATTTAAAAAATATGCAAAATATCTAATTTTATCTATAAGTTCTTTATCGTTTGTATTTTTGATTTTATCTGCTCCAAAATGGATAAATTCAAAACAAGTATGGAAAGATATAAATGGTATAGAATATACATCCATTCCCGATATAGTCTTAAAAATCAATAAAAAAAATAGACCTTTTACATGGACCATAGTATCATATGTGCAAGAATATGCAAAAGTTATAAATAAAGGGTATCATGTGAATTCCCAACAATTTATTTTACGGTATCACCCAAATGATAAGTATTTAAGTGTACCAACACAAAAAATATATATATTTATCGAAAACTACCCAAATCCATTTAAGGGCTTGCACGAATGGTACTATAGATGGAGAAGCAAAATACAAGACAATCTTAAAAGTTGGGTAGCAATATACAGTATATCTCACAACAATATAAAGTTGTATTATGAAACAAAAACAGTAACCGTATATGAAATTGACAATACCGACTATATGAATTATTTGAAAAGGAAGATTAAAAAATGAATATATTTGAACAGAGCAGGCACTATTTTAATTATATTTTGCCTGATATAATTTTATCAAATTTAAATCAAGCAAACAACTTTCTAAGCCAATATTGGTGGATATTTTTGATTTTGATTTTCTTGCTTTTTATGCTAGTTATAAAAATTTTTACTAACAATATAAATTTAAAAATAGAGCTAAAAAAATATAATGATTTTCTTAGTAAATTGAGTTTAAAATCTGATATTAAAGAGGTTGAAACTTTTTTGCTTGAAAGTGCTAGGTTGGTAAGGGCAAGATTTTCAACAGTATATGAACTACGAGGAGAGACTTATATGCTCATAGAAACAAATACTATAGGCAAAAGTAGCATAGCTTCACCACTTAGAATTGGTAGAAAAGATTTAGATAGATTTAAAAAAAGTGGAAATTTTCTTGTTAGGCATTTTCTAAGTAATAGTAAAAAATATATGCTTCTTTTTTTTACTGTTCACGAGATACATAAAAATAGGTATGATGGCTATTTTGCTATAATGCTCGGATATTATGAGAGAGTTTTAAATAATCTGAAATCTAAAGGTTCTGAAACACTTTCGAATATCACAAAAGATACTTCAGTATCTCTCATGAAGCTACAAATGGATAAGTATCAATTTTTTAAGTTTTTTGTGGCTCTTATTATGAAACTGACCAAAGCAAAGGGAGCAAGACTTCTTACTAAACAAGATGATATGGTTTTTGAGTATAAACCACAAAACAGCGTAAAAATGCAAAAAGTTTTCTACATAAGAAATACGCCTTATAAACTTGAGTTTTTTGATGACAAACCATTGAAAAATGAAACAGTAGTGCAAATTGGTTCTTTCTTAGATATGTCAGGTGCATTTATGGAAAATATAGATAAAAAGAGTGAAATGGTGCAAAATTATTTAGCGCTTTTAAATTTTACAAACGAAGCGATAGAGCTAGAAAACCAATATTACAAAAATCACTCTTTAATAGTTCAGGCTGTTTCTGTTGAAGTTGCAAAGACACTGTTTTTAACAGAAAATGAGATTGATACAATTTCACTAGGAGCTAGCTTGCATGATATAGGCATGGTAGGAGATTTGCTGGCAGTTTTGGATAAAGATGAATTTGGTAAAAAAGATATGGATTTAGTAAAAGAGCATCCTCTTATTGGCAGTATTATGGTGGAGCCAATTTGCCATATTTACCCTATTTCTGACATCATAAAATATCACCATGAGAGATTTGATGGCAAGGGGTATCCTTTTGGATTAAAAGAGTCACAAATTCCTATAAGTGCACAAGTGGTATCACTTGGTGAGTTTTATGCAGGAATCACAGGAGATAGGTCTTACAAAAAAGGAAAAAGTCACGAAGAGGCAGTTGAGGAAATTAAAAGATTGAGAAGTAAAATGTTTAATTCAGTAGTGGTTGATATCTTTATAGAAGCTGAGAAATCTATAAAAATTAAAGTAATTAAGATTAAGACTTTTAAGACAAGAGTTACAAATGAATCTTAGTCTGTAAATTAAAAAATAATATTAAAATATTAATATTATTTTTAATAAAAGCGAGGGATTAAAATGAAATTAAGCAAAAATTTTTTTTTATGTATATCGATTATTTTTATAACTTTATTTATTTTACTAAAAATAAAATTATTTATAAAAATTGATGAAAATATATATGCTTATTTTTTACAATATAAAGATTCTTATATATATAATTTTTTTTACTATTTTACAAAATTATCTGGAGAAGTAGTGAGTGTCATCATGTTTATAGCTCTAATGATACTGTTGTTTGTCAAAAAAAGACTTGAAGAGATGATTTTTATGGTTTTGTTCTCTGGAATCACAGTCTTTTCAACGATTATTTTAAAATATACCATACATATAGAAAGACCTTTAGGTAACAGCGTGGGCTCTGGTGGTTACTCGTTTCCATCTGGGCATGCGGTTCTTAGTGTTATAATTGCTTTTATGGTATATAGATTTATAAAAAATACTGGTCTGAAAAATATAAATGATAGATATACCATCTTTGGTATAATCATGTATATTATACTATCTTTATCTGCAAGGGTTATTATAGGTGCACATTGGTGTACAGATATTATAGGAGGTTTGCTTATAGGGGTATATTTTTTAATGGCAAGCTGCTATATGTATACTGCAAAATTTGATAATAGGATGAATATATGTTAAATGACAAAAAAATTGGTGTTGTTGTACCAAGCTTTAAAGTTAGAAAATTTTTAAAAGAAGTTGTTGTGGAATTGCCAGAATTTATAGACTACATTATCGTAGTAGATGATGCATGCTTTGAAAAATCTTTTGAAACAGTTGAAAATATAGATAAAGTTATTGTTGTTAAACATTCAAAGAATATGGGTGTAGGCGGAGCAGTCGTTAGTGGCTATAAAAAAGCATTGCAATTAGATATTGATATTATTATAAAAATTGATGGTGATGGACAAATGGATAGTGCTTTCATCTCTACTTTGATACAGCCTGTTATAGAGGGGAAAGCGGATTACGCGAAAGGAAATAGATTTAGAGATTTTAAAGCATTGAGAAAAATGCCCAAAATTAGATTATTTGGAAATAGCGCTTTATCTTTTTTAATAAAAGCAGCTAGTGGTTATTGGTCTATCGTAGATCCGACAAATGGTTTTACAGCTATAAATAAAGAAGCTTTAAGAGAACTTGAATTAGATAAGCTTTCAAAAAGATATTTTTTTGAGAGTGATATGTTAATAAATTTAAATATTGAGGATAAAGTCGTAAAGGATATTTCGATTCCTGCTAAATACGGCGACGAAGAAAGTTCCCTGAGTATAAAAAAAGTTTTATACCAGTTTCCTTTTAAGATAATAAAAGGTTTTGGAAAGAGGATTTTTTATAAATATTTTGTATATAATTTTAATATGGCATCTGTATATATTGTATTGGGTGTACCACTCTTTTTGTTTGGTCTAATCTTCGGAATTATAAAATGGAGTGAGTCTTTGCAAAATAATTTAGATGCAAG
>Ga0256829_1000795_pt1 | contig 28606 bp, 26 predicted proteins | sample 131447metaG_FD_185979 | JGI IMG/M metagenome (GOLD analysis project Ga0256829, IMG submission 185979) | Hydrothermal vent microbial communities from Lau Basin, Pacific Ocean - 131-447 | ecosystem: Environmental > Aquatic > Marine > Hydrothermal vents | place: Pacific Ocean: Lau Basin | collected... | reverse complement strand
CAATTATCAACTTCATTATCTTTTATAAATTCTATTTTCATTTTGTATCCATCTTGAATTTTCTTTGTTATAGTAGGTAACATATCAAGAAAATTTTGTTTAGTAATTATATTCATTTTATTATTTTTTAAAAATAAATCTTACTCTGACTATAACTAAACAATACAAAAAAATCAAACAAAAATTAAAAAAGAACAAAGAATCCTTACTTTCTTATCTTTGCTCTTTTTATCTTTAGCTCTTTGCTCTTTTTCACTCCTTAATTGGAGTTTTATTTTAATAGAAATTCTTTTAAAATCAATATATTTGTATAAATGTGTTTCGATACTCCTTAATTGGAGTTTTATCTTAATAATGAACTATCCAAACAATAAGTTCAATTAATAGTAAGTTTCGATACTCCTTATTTGGAGTTTTATCTTAATAGCATGCGTTATCATAACAGTTTTTATCTATATTTCAAGAGTTGTTTTTGCGAATGTTATATTTTCAGAAAAATCATAACAATGTTTCTATATTAATTAATAGATTTACTAGTTCAAATCTAACTTACGAGTTGTTCATTTTTTGATTTTTTATAAAATTACATAAGAAGGCACATCATACACATTTTCACCATTTCAAATAATATCTATTTTAGCTTTTGCAGTTTTTTATAAGATATAGAATCTTACTGTTTCCGTAGTTTCTACATCAGTTAAGTTTTTTATATCTTTTACTATATATTTTTTAATTAATTTCTCAATTTCATTTTTTAAATTATCATAATCTTTATTCTTTTCAATATCTAACTCAAAAATTGATTTTTGAACTCTAATTCCATATCTTGACAACATAACTGATATTTCTTTCCTTAATTTATTTGAACTAATATCATAACAAGCAATTACAAACATTTTAATAATTAAATACATATAAATCTAAATCTCATAATCAATTCAAATACTTTATAAGTTTCAATCATTCATATTTCATTGCCTCTTTCATAGTTATCTTTTTATTTACTCAAGGGTAAGAAATAAATGTATTTATCCTTTTTTGATATTCAGCTATAAAATACTTTTTAAAATCATCTTTTAATAAAATTTTATAAAAACTATTCTCATCAGATAATGAATAAAAACTATTTTCATTTATAGATCATTGTTTATACAATCTAACTATAAGACTATCAACTATCAAACTTCTCCAATTTTCCATCATATCAAGAACCAAAATAGGTCTATTATCTTTTGGAATATGATAATAACCACAATAAACATCCAAACCAACTATTTTTAAGTCTGTATAAATAGTTTGAGCCAAAAGTGTATATCATAAACTTAATAAGCTATTTATTGGATCCTTTGGTGGTCTTTTGTTCCTATTTGTAAATTTTAAATTTCCTGAAAATATACTACCATAAGATTGAAAATATACTTTTGAAGCCATTCATTCATATCATCTCAAACTATCAATATTATCTACATTTTTAGATTTATTTTGTAATTCTTGTATTTTATCAATAACAAATTTAGCTTTTAATTTATAATTTTTTCTATACCTTTTCAAAAGTCTTTTTTGATTTTCCATTTTATAATAAACTATATTTTTTGAAAATCCTAATTTAAAATTATCATCAAAATGTTTTTTATACTGTTTATACCTTAATTCAATATTTGTTGCTTCAAGTGATTCTATCTTTCATAAATAATCTCATCTATAACCTACAAAATAAATTGGAATATTTTTTCTAAATATTTGTTTATAAACACTTGTAGAAATAAAAGAATTTGTAAACAAAACTATACTTGAAATTGACTCAATAGGAAAACTTTGAATACTTTTATCTAAATTTTCCACAATAACTTTATTTTCCTTAAACTTAATTTTACTACTAGCACTTGTAATATAAATATCTGTTTTCATAAAATATATAATCTAAAATAAAATATTTCTTCATATATTTTCAAGCTCTTCATAAGCTTGTTTTTCATTGTTCCATTGAAAAAGTTTGATTTTAAAATGGTTTAGTCATACAACTTGTCCAAGCTGAAAATTTAGACTAACAGGTCAAGACAAGATTATAAAATTTTCATCATTTCAGCTTAAACTTTGATAAAATTCTTTTATGATTTTAGGATAATCTTTTGTAGTTATTTCAGTATAAGAAATAATTTTATCAGCCTTTTTATCAAAAAACTGCTCTGCTTGCTTGCTTATAGGTCTTCAAATTTCAAGGATGATTAGGTGCATATTATTGTTTTTGAGGTAAAATATGTTTTTTAAAAGATTTTAATAAATCATAATATTCTTTATAATATTCTTCAAAAGTATCTTTTAAACTTTTGGATGAAAATTTATCATTATCAGAAAATTTATCATTATCAGCAAATTTATAATGAGCAAAATAATTTCTAATTTCTCTTAAATTTTTCCACATACCTGTTATATCTTTTTTATTTTTTCAACTATACTTTCATAAGTCAATTTTTATTATTTCTCCAATTTCTTTAAATTCTAAGTTTTTTTTATTTTCTTCCTGTTTTAATTTTTTAAAATAAAATATTTTATCTCAGTTTCACAAATAATTACCAATAATATCATTTGATATTAAATTTCTAAACAATTCTTTTTTTCAAGTTGAGTTATAATTATTATCATCTTTTTTATATTGTTTAATTTTTATTTTTTCAGTTTCTTTAATAATATTTTCTAATTTTATTCACCAATCTTTATTATCATCTAAATTTTTTCATACTAAATATACAACCAAATCTATAAAAAATTCCCTCATAAACAAAAATCATTGTAAATACATTTTATGTTTTTTATAAAAAGTTAATATTGAAAAATAATATTCAATTTCATTTTCCAAGTTAAATTCTTCAAATTCTACTTTTAATTTATCAAAAATAGGTTTTAAAATAGTACTTTCATTTGAAAAATAATATTCAATTTCAGTTTTCAAATTAAACTTTTCAAATTCTTTTTTTAATTTATCAAAAATAGGTTTTAATATAGTATCTTCATTTGAAAAATAATATTCAATTTCAGTTTTCAAATTAAACTTTTCAAATTCTTTTTTTAATTTATCAAAAATAGGTTTTAATATAGTATCTTCATTTGAAAAACTATTTATTTCTTCAATAATTTTCTTTATTTCTTCCATATCTCTAATTTGCCCAAATTTTATTTTTGTATCAAATTCAACAAACTTTTTCAATAAATCATTTACTCATTTTAATTTTTCATCAGTAAATTCAATTCAATCAAAACCACTCAAATCTCCCAACTCAATAAATCTATTTGTAGCTTCTACAAGTTTTATAATACTATCAAATTCTTTTACATCTTGTGAAAAAATAGAATTTTCTCATTTTTCCAATTCTTCTATTACATCTTCAAATTTTGAATCTTTTATACCTCATTTTATAAGCAAATAAGAAAGCATTCAACTAGGCAAATCCATCAATTCATCAGAATCTTCATAAATATATTTTATATCCCAACCTTGCACCATTGCATAAAGTGAAGAATATGGAATAAGTGCTTTATATCATCCAACTGGACACATTATAGTTTCATTTTTATTTTTTTTAATTTCTTCTAGTTTTTCAAAAAAGTTTTTTATTGCTTTTTGTTGAAATATATTTGCACTTTCTTCTCACTTTACAACAAAATCTTTAATTTTTTCTAAAAATAAGTTTTTTATATTTAATTTTTCTTTAAAAATATATTCTAAAACTTCTACAACTAATTGACCATCTAAGGTATCAGAATAAAGTAAATAAACATTATCATTATCATTTTCTTTATCTAAATCTAATTTATTAATCAATGTAATTTCAGCAGAAAGTTTTTTAAAAAAATCACTATTTATATCAATACTTTTAAATCAATTTACTAAATATTTTTTTATTTGTTCTTCTATTTCACATTCTCACATCTCATCATCACAATCTATATCAATTTCTTTATTTTTTGCCTTTTCTTTTGATATTTTTTTAAAATCAGCTTTAAAATTTTTAAAATCTTCATATTTTATAGTATTTCAACTAAGTTTATAAAAATCTTCATCAAGTAAATTTGTAAAAATACTAGTACCACAAGTAATAATTATATTTTTTGTCATTTTTATATTATTTTATAATTTAAAATTCTATTGTAAAACCATATGCATAATGATAAATTCATTTATCTATAAAATCTACATCTTTTATCATTTTTCCAACATATCATTTATTGTTATTTTTAAAAGTAGCACCTGTTTGAATCATCACTAAAGGCTTTTTATAAAAATTTTGTCATTCTAAACTAAATTCTTCTCATAATTTTGGAAATTTTGTAAATATTTTATAGTTTCAATCTGTTGGATCATCTGTTGATGGAATAAATGATGATAAAAGTAAAATATTATTTCAATTTTCTTTTCCCAAGTTCTTTTCTTTCCATTTTCAAACTTTAAATTGTCATTTTCAAGAACTTTTTTTCTTTCAATATCAAATTTCAAAAACATTTTTTAATAACTCAAAAAAATTTAATTCTTCATCTAAAATTTTATAATTATCTAATTGTTTACTAGTTTTAAATAAGATTCTAACTACTTTATTTCTACTATTTTCATTAAATTCATTTACTCATTGTGAATAAATTCCATTTTCTAATGTTGTTCATGCCAATCTATTTACAATATTTTTATTTTCAATTTTTTCAGAAAAATAAGTTCATTTTTTATTATTTTCATTTTCAAAATCTTTATTGTTTATAATATTTTTAATTTTTTCTGGTTCATAATTTGAAAATTTATCTAATTCATCTTCTGGAATATAAACTATTTCTTTATTATATTTTTTTTTATATTTTAAATATAATCAATTATCAGTATCATTTCATACATCTACATTTTGACTATCATACTCTGTCAAAGGTCTAGGTAATCTATTAGCAGGCAACACATCAGAAATAGTAAAAATAGGCTTTTGCTCCATTTCTTTTAAAAACTTTTCCAAAACTTCATCACTAAATTTATACTTTATTTGCCAGCATAAGTGCCCAAATATAGTATCTGCTGTAAGGTCTGTAATCCAGCTTGAAGTTGGTTTTAATTTTAGTTCATAGATTTTGTAACTCATAATATTTTTTTAATCTTTAAAAGTAAGTTTTATGAATCAAAGATTTTCCCAATTTTCCCAAGGTTCATTATCTTCATTAATTCAATTTTCAAATACTTTCCAACTTGTTCTTGCTATTTGCCATCTTGATTTTTGTAATTTTTTATCTGGATGTTTTTCTCCTCAACTAAAACATTTAAACCAATATCATCAGCCAAATCATAAATTTAAAATACATTCATTTTTTTCTAAGTCATTAAATCTATCTAAAATATATTCTAAATTTTGCTTTATAATCACTAATTTTTCTATTTTTGCTTCTCTATCTTTGATACTTTGTTCATCAAATCTATAGTAATCTATTAATCATTTATTTTTAGATTCTTTATATTTAAATTCATTTTTTATATATCATCATAATTGTTTTAAATACTTTTCTATTTTTGTTTTTGTATAATCATTAATTTTTTCAATTAAAGTTTCTTTACTAAAAAAATCTTTTGAAACTTTTACATTTTCATCAATAATTTCTTTTATAATTATTTCTATATCAAAATTTTTTCATAAAGCTAAATATTCAAAATAAGTTCCATCTCATTCATTTATTTCTAATGCTTTATTTATATCATTATGAAGTCTCCATTTTTCTTTCAAAAATATCCAATTTTCTATAAAATTACTATCTCTAACAATTAAATATTTAAAAGGATCTTCTTGTATTTCCCAATTATCTTTTTCTGAAATTAAACAACTTCTAATAGCTCCTTTCAAACTACTTCAAGGAATATAAAATTTTCACTTTTGATTTATAAATTCTTGAATTTCAAATTTTCAAATTTTATTATAAAAATCATTTAATCTTGCCTCATAACTATCTCATTCACAATCTTCTACTTGTAATTTCAATTTATTATACCATTTTTCATAAAAAATTTTATTAGTTTCTATCTTTGAATAATAGATATCTTTTACAATTTCTTGTAATTTCCCCAAATTTTTATAGAAAAAATCTTTAATTTCTATAAAATCATTTTTTTCTAAAACTTCTAGATATTCATTTTGTAAATTTTCTGATAAATTTCTAACTAACTTATTTTGATTAAATTTGTAAACAAAATAGTTCTCATCTGCTTCTATTACTAAAAAATCAAGCAAAGATAGATAATTCCCATTTCAAATATGAATTGGTGATAAAGTTTCTATTTCAACATTAAATTTTTGCATAGTCTTATTTTAAATAATAAATTATTTTATTTCTTCAAAAATAACTTCAATCTGTCCTGAACCTCTTGTTCACATTCATCCTAAATAATCATCTTCAAGTAATTTTTTAAATTCATTTAAATTTTCTCAAAACTTTTTAAAATTTCCTTGTTCAAAATTTTTATCTGGTTTTCAAAAAAATCTTACAACTAATTCTCATTTAAAAACAGTTCAAGCAAAAACTCTTTCAACTGGCCTAGGAGCAAATTGTCCACTTCAAGCTGTTCAAGTTTTTCTATTTATAGAAACTTCTGTTTTTTCTTCTGTTAAAAGATCTCACTCATTTTGCCAAGTTTTATAATCTTGTTTAGTATATAAATCATCTTCTTTGAAACTTTCTATTTCTACTTTTTCAATATCATCTTTTTTAGCAATTTTTAAATCTCTAAATATAAATCTTGTTGGTCAAAGATTTTCTAAATTATCTTTTTTATCTCCTGACTTTCAAAAAAACATACTAATTTCATCATAATTTTCTCAATCAAACTCAAAAGCTCATCATTTAGGTCAAATTTTTCAAGTTTTTAATTCATATAAACTTCTAAGTTTTCATTTTAAACTACTTGCTGGAATATAAGGAAAACCTTCTTTATCTTTTATTATAGGATTATCCATTTCACCTATTCAAATATTTGCATTTCAAGTACCTATATGTAAACCTGTTTTTGGAATAATGTAAACATTGTACTTTTTTATTTCTAACATAATTTTTATGATTAATAATTAAAATAATTTTATAAGATAATTAATTCTTTTTAAGAACTCAAACTGAGTAGGCAACAATTGTTTCAAAATGTTTTCTGAATATTTTAAAGTTTTCTTTTACCTTATCATTATTTTCAAATACTTTTTCTTTATTAAACTTTACAAAATCATACATTTCTTGTGGAACTTTAGAACTTTGTCTTTTTATATCATAATTTATTTTTGCAAGTAATAAATTAAAATCAGTTTTTAATTCATTTACTTTAAAATCTTCTTCATTTTTTCTTTCATAAGCATTATAAAGATTTACAACACTTTGATAATATTGTCTAAGTTTATTTATAGTTAAATTTCACCATTTAAATAGTTTTACTATCTCTTTTGCTATTTTTTCAAATAAGTTTGAATTTTCTGTAGAATAGTCTACATTATTTCAATAAATTTTCATAATAGTATTTTTATCAAGTAATATAATATCATTTACTTGTAATATTTTTCACTTACAAACAAATTTTATTAATATATCTTTTCAATTAAATTCATTATAATTTTCACCCATATAAAATTTTAAAAAATCACATCATTTTTGAATTTTATTATATTCCTGACTTTTTTTATTTTTTCTATCTTTACAAATAATATAAGATTCTAATATTAAATCATTATATTCTATTTGTGAAATCTTATTTTTTTTAATTATCATAATTTTTAACTTAACAAATAAATTTTAATTTTTATCTCTTCTCCAATAAAGCACTAAGTGCATCATAACAATCAACTTTTCTCATTTATTTTCTTTAAATAAATCATCATTTCAATCAATTAAACTTTTAAACTCTGTAATTTCATTTTTCAATAACATTCAATCTATATATTTTCTAAACTCTACTTTTTCCTTTTTATCTTCTGAAATCTTCTGCTTTCATCATCTGTCATCTCCTCAATAATTTCTTCACAAATGATAATATAACTCACTTTTCCACAATCAATATTCAAAGAACTCTTTTTTATTTCAATTTTCATCTTTTCAATTTTTAACTTCATCTTCTAATTTAATTTTCTTTCCTATATCAAGCAAAAATCTTAAAGTTCAGACTGAAACAATATCAGTTTTTACAAATTTACTATAAAATTTTTCTGCTTCTTCAAATAATTCTATAAATTCTTTATTTTCTACAATTTGCCTAAAAATATTTACTTTATTTTTTATCTTTTCATCCTTATCTTTTGCTTCTTTTAGTAATTCTTCTGTTTGTTTCACAACTGTAAAGAATGTATCATGTGCTCAAAATAAGTTTATTGCTCAAGAAAAACTTATTTTTGCTTTTTGTCATCCTGAAACAAGTTCAGGATCTTTTTCTAAATATTTATCTTTTAATAGTTCAATAATTTCATTATTTTTCTTAATTTTTTCTTTAAACAACCTTAATAAATCCTTATAAAACTTAATTATCAAATCCCATCTTCATAAAATTACAAAATCATCTCATCCAGCATAAACTACATAAAGTTTATTTTTATATTTTTCATTACTTTCAATAAAATTATATAATTCTTTTTTCCAAAAATTATCTAAAATAGTTGATAATTTTTCATAATTTCTTTTATAATCATTCTCTTTCAAACCAAATTGAAAAGTTTCTCATAAATTATCAATATCTCATTTTAAAACTGCAAGTTTATTAAATCATTTTAAAACTGCAAGTTTATTAAATCATTTTACAATTTTTTTATTTCAATCTTTATCTCCAACTTCAACAATTTTTGTAGCTAATACATCAAAAGGTTTTATATCTCATTCTTTAATATCTCATAAATTTGAAAAATCTTTTTTATAAAGTTCTATTTCATCTTTTTCAAAAACAGGTACTCATTTAAAATAATTTTCTTTATATTTTATATTTTTTAAATTTATCTCAAAACCATCATTTTTATCTTCTTTTTCCTTATTTTGAAACAATTTAATTTTTTTATTTTCTTCTTTTGCAAATTTATCTTTTATAATCCCCTTTGTAATCAATAAATCCAATCAAGCTTCATAACTTATTCATTTGTCAGATTCATCAAAAAAATCTTTTCAAATTTCTTCTTGGATTATTTTAGTCATATCTTTATCAATCAACCTATCTCTTGAAAATTTACAAACTTTATCTGGTCACCTATTTTCTTCAAATCAATTATCATTTTCTCACTTTCAAAAAACAAACATTTTTTCATTCCATCTTTTATTCTCATCTGAACTCATCTGATTTTCTCATCTGCTCTCAATCAACACAGTTTCAAATGATCTTAATTTATTTTTTTCAACTTCTTCATAAGCTTGATTCAAAGCATCTTTAAAACTTTTTCATTCTTTCCAATCTGCTAATCAAAATATAATTTTTAACTCTCCATAAAATTGCTTAAAAAGTTTTGTTTCAATATATTTTTTTAAATTATTAAAATTTCATTCATTAAAATTTTCACAAAGTAAAATAAATTTTCATCAAGAAACTAAATAATCTTCACAATTTCATAATTTATTTTTTAATTCTTCTTTTATTTTTTCCAAAAGCATTTCTATAAAAACACTTCTTCATTTTAGTCTTTTTGTAGCTGATTTATTTTTTCTTATATCAAAAAGATAATTTTGTATTCAGCTAAAATCTCAAATTATTATTTTTCTTTCCATTTTTTATATAAAAATATAAATATGCAAGAAGTATAGAACATTAAATCAGTATTTCAATATATATTTTGTATTTACAAACAACTACTTTTTTATATAACAAGATAAGTTTTATTAATTAAATAACTTAAATGAATACATCTTTGGAAAATGCTATCAAAATATTTAAAAATTCTAAATGAAAGATAGATATTTTGGAAACTATATGATTTGAGCTTAAAACTGATTATGAAAATGAACCCAAATATAAAGAAAAAATAGATAATTTACCAAATTGAAACTATTTTATATCTGATTTAGATGGAACTTTTTTTAGATGAACACTTATTCAAGAAGCTTTTTCACTTTTTATAAAATATATTAGATTAGAGAAATTACAAAAATTAGACTTAAATATTTATAAGCATTTTTTAGATGACTATGTTTTATTTAAAGAACTTGAAAATGATGCTTACAATAAAAAAATAAACTTTTGAGATTACTTAAATGCAGGACTTGTAATTATCTATAAATACCATAATTTAATAAGTTGGGATAATTATTTATTGTATTTGAAAGATAGTTTTTATATGAAAGAAAAAGTTAATCCTTATAGATTTTCATTTTCAAAAATTAAAGAAATATTACTACAATGAGATAATTTTATGTTTGTATCTTGAGCTTCAAGGTTTGTATTTGATATATATTTGGATTTACTGAAAAATTATATTTGAAAAAATATATGAGAAAAATATACAAAACAAATATTTTGATTCTCTAGTTATGAAAACTTAAAAGAACAATATGTTTATAATTTATGGAATCATAAATCAAAGTATGAATTTATAGAAATTTTAAAAAATACAGGAAAAATAAAAAAGATACTATGAGGAATGTGAGATACTACATCTGATTTTGGTATAGCAAATCATTTAGAAGTAGATAATGATTTTTATTTTATGAATCCAGCTTATTCAGTACTAGATAATTTAGAAGAATTATGAAAAAAATGAGTTAATGTGCATCTAATTTCAGAAAGAAAAGATATTATTTATGAATTTAAAAAAGAAAGTATACAAATTTTAAATTAGTTTTTACTTGATGAAGTAAGTAATTTAATTATAAATAAAAAACTTTTATAAAATTATTTTAAAATAAAAAATGACAGTTGTTCCATATATTACAGAAAAAACTCACTTATGAGTAAAAACATCAGATATATTTTCAAGACTTTTGGAAGATAGAGTTATATTTTTTTCAGGAGAAGTAAATTCTCAAATGAGTGAAAGTATCATAGCTCAACTTTTATATTTGGAAAGTAAAGATCCAAACAAAGATATTATAATGTATGTAGATTCTCCTGGTGGGCATGTAACTGCAGGTTTGGCAGTGTATGACACCATGCAATATGTAAAATGCGATATTGTAACAATTTGATTAGGTTTAGCCGCTAGTATGTGAAGTATTATACTTACAGCTTGAACAAAATGAAAAAGATTTGTTCTTCCACATTCAGAAGTAATGATTCATCAACCTCTTTGATGAGCTGAATGACAAGCTACAGATATTGCTATACAAGCTGAACATATTTTAAGAACAAAAACTAGATTAAATAAAATCTTAGCTAAACATTCATGAAAAACACTTAAACAAATAGAAAAAGATGTAGATAGAGATAATTGGTTTACTGCTGATGAAGCTGTAGAATATGGATTAGTAGATTGAATTCTAGAAAAAAGGTAAAAAACATAGTCTTTAGTGTAAAAGCTAAAGATTTTTTATAAAATACTAAATATAATGCTAAGTATAAAAAGTATTTGATACAAATTAAATGCCAACTATTTGTTTGAAAATATATCTTTTGATGTAGAAAAATGAATTGTTGGAATATACTGACCTTCAGGAAGTGGAAAAACTACATTACTAAAAATTTTAGGTGGATATATCGAAACTACAGAATGAGAGATATTTTTAGATTGAAAGAATATTTGGAAAAATATCATAAAATATAGGAAAAGTAATTGATTTAGTTTTCAAGATTATAGTTTGTTAGATTTAACTGTAAAAGATAATTTAGAACTACCCTTTCTTATTTGAAAAAACACAAAAGATAAAAAACGAATAAATTATTTAATAGATTATTTTCAAATTACAAATATTTTAAATAAAAAAATAGTAAGTATTTCTTGATGAGAAAAAGAAAGAGTTAGTATTATCAAGGCATTTATTCATAAGCCAAACATAGTTTTTTTAGATGAAGCTGGTGGTGCCTTAGACCAAATATTGAAAACTAAATTATATAATTTTATTAAAGATTATTCACAAGGAAATTTAATATTTTTCATTTCACATGATAAAGATTTTTTAAAAGAATTTGATTTACAAACTATAATTTATAGTTGAAATTTTCAAATTTTAAGCTAAAAATAAATAAATTTAATATATTACAAACAATAAAAAATGCAAAAATTAGTAATTATTTATGATAAAAACTTTAGGTACCATCCATATTATCAAAAAGCTTTTCAAGAATTATATTTTAAATGAATACAAACATATATTTTTGTAAAGGATGTAAAAGATGAAAAGTTAGATGATGGTGTTTTTAAATATGGATATAATACAGAAGAAGATTTAATAAAAAAAGTTGAAGAAATTTATACAAATAATACCTTTTTTCATACTTTTGAAGAACATGCAATACCTTTGGTAAATGAAATGAAAAAATATTTTAATCAAACTTATACTACAAACTATCTTGCTTTTACAAACAAAGATTTACAAAGAAATTTGCTTTTGAATTATGATAAAAGTATTACAGTAAATTTTTTGGAAACTAGCTTGGATGATTTATCTACTGATATAGATTTTGATTTTCCAGCAGTTGTAAAGCCTGTAAGTGCAGCACAATCAAGATGAGTGAAAATTATTCAAAATAAAGATGAATTACAAAATTATGTAAAAGATTATAGAGAAGTTTTAAAAAGGATTTGAGAAAGTGCAGGTTATGAAAATGAAAATTTTTTAATAGAAGAATTTATAGATGGAAATGCTTGGTCCGTTGATTATTTTGTAGATGTTGAACAAAATATTTACTTAGCAAAACCTATATTTTTGGAATTTGGAATAGATATATGAATCGATGATTTTTGTAATATTTCAAGAGTTATTAGCTATGAAACAGATAAAAAGTTAGATTTAGCAAAACTAGAAGATTTTGTAGAAAAAAATGTAAAAGCTTTGGATATAAAAAATACATTTGTTCATCATGAGTTTAAATTTACAAGTAAATGAATTTTTAAAACTATTGAACTAAATGGTAGAATATGAGGTTTTAGACTTGATATGTATGATAAAACTTACAACATAAATTTATTAGATTTACCTTTTGATAACTATAAACCTTGATTTTTGGAAAATAAAATCTTAACAAACTATGCTGTATGGGCTATTTATCCAGAAAAAAGATGAATTTTAAAAGAGTTTAATCAAGAAGTTGTTTGAAATATAGAAAAACTTTCATCATTGGACCAAATTAAATTACTTGAAAAAAATATTTGAAAAGAAATTTGACCTTCAAAAGAATGATTTTCAAGAGTTGGATTTATTAGATTGGAAAATAGTGATTGAGAACAGTTTAAAAAAGATTATGAGTTTATTAGAGAAAAATATTTAGATTTATTAAATTTGGAATAATGAAAAAAATACTTATTACTTGAAGTAAATGAAAAACCTCTATGTCTATGTTTATAGATGAATTGGTAAAAAATTCTTTAGTTGTGAATTCAGAGTTTTTAAAAGTAAAAGAGAACAATGAAACTAAATATTTTAAAAGTTGAAAAGATTTGTACAAATTGTATCATAGTATAAATACTTGGTGTCCTTTTAAATTTGCTATTTTACAAGATTTTTTCAATTTTGACTATTATATTGCTGAAACAGATATAAACAATGCCTTTTGTAAAGTTCCTTGAATTTGAATATGAACCAAAAAAGTAGATATTGCTATTTTAACCAATGTTTTTTTAGAACACATAGACGATGTTTTAATAAAATCTTATGATGAGCTTATAAAAGCTAAATTAAAACTCATTTTTGAAAATACACATTATCAAGATAAATTTTCTAGTAATATAATTTTAAATGTAAATTCAAAAGAAGTTTATGAAAAATTATTTGAAGTTTTAAAAAAATATGAAAATAAAAATTTTAAACTATTTTTAGCAGTAAATAAAGATTTAGATATTGATTTAGATAAACTAGATAATATTGAAAAAATTGTTTTTTATGATAATAAAAGTTTTGATAAAAATGATATAAAAAATTATAAACTTTCTTTCAATGGTTTTTATAAACCTGCTTCAAGTATATTAGCTATATTGTCTTTGTTAGTTGAGATACTAAATTTAGATATAAACTTAAAAGATATTACTTTTCCAAGATGACTTGGAAGAATGGATTTGGTAGAAAAAAATGGAAATATATTTTTGATAGATCATATTTCAGAAATTAATTCTTTTCAATGACTTATAAAATTGTTGCAAAACTATTTTAAATGAAAAAAAATAAATTTAATCTTTTGATTAAAATATGATGCTTTGGATGAAAAAATAAATGATTTTTCAAAATATCTATCATGACTACTAAAAAATTGAACATTGTCCAATGTATATTTGTATGATAATTTACAAGTAAGATGAAAAGAAACTCTTAAAACACAAAAAAAACAATATAAAGCCTTTGATTTGGTAAATAAACTGCATAAAAATATAGAAAATTCTGAAATTTGGGAAAACAGAGATAAAAAAATAAAAGAAATATTATCAAAACCACACAAAAATGAAATATATGTACTTGCTATAAATTCTATTGAATCAGATTATTTAAAAGAAACTTTTGAGTTATATTAGGCTAAACTTATACAATCTAGGACAAATTTCTTTGTTATAAATTCAATTGTCTATTACCAATATTTCTTCTCAATTTTCTTTTCAAAAATAAACTTTTACATCATCTTTCAATGTTCTGATAGCATCCCAATGTATGCTAGCTTTTTCATTTCCATTGTTTACTTCTGGATATTTATAACATCTTCATAGTGCAAAGTGCATACCAAAAGCTTTTTCTCCTATAAGTTTGTGTTTTACACCAACTGGTACATAAGGATTTGTTCCAAAAGCTAGTTCTCATAAATACCTATTTCATTCTTGTTCATCAAATTTTTCAAGAAATCTTTGTTTTATTTCCTCTTTATTTATAATATCATCTTTGATATCAAAATCAATTAACTTTCAATTTTTAAATTCAAAATAAAGTCATTTTGCAGTATCTCAACTAAATTTAAAATAAGTTTCATTTGGATAGTAAATCCAACCATCTACTCCATTTTTTACTGGTGCAGAAAATACTTCACAACCTGGATAATTTCATCTTATTACAGAGTTTCTTGCTCACATTCATTTAATAGAAAAACTTATGTTTGCATTTTCTCAAACTATTTTTATATAATCATATTCTCTAAAAAGCTTTACCAATTCTTCATTTGCAAGCTGAGCTTTCTCCCAATCCAAACTAGAAGCTTTCATATAAAGTTTATAAAAATCTTCCAAAGACATATTTTCTAAATCTGCTTGTTCTTGTGAAGGAAAGTAAGTTTTTAACTTAGGATTTTCTACTATCCAGGATAAAAGTTTCTTCATAAAATCAGCAAAAGCTTGTGATACTTCTTTTCTATGATTTTCATTTTTTGCAAAAGTTTCCATTTCTTTTCAAGTAGAAAAAATCTCTATAAATCTATCAAAATTAGTTATATAATCAAAATATTTTTCATAAGTTTGAGAAATATTATCTTCATTTGCTATTTTAAAATGATTTATTTGAACTATTTCTACATCAGAATTTCTTAAAATACTATTTTGTTTTTCTTGTTTTAAAATTTCTAAAAATCATCTAATATGATCAAATGGAACTTGTATTAAAATTTTTTTATATTCTTTATGTTTAAAAGAAAAATCCAAATCTTGAATAAGCTTTTTATAAATTTGTTCTTGGTATTGTTTTATTGTTTGTGAAACTTTGCTTTCTTCTAGTTTATTAATATCTATTTGGTCTAAATTTCAAAGGTAAGTTATAAATGACATTAGTTTTTTATAGTATCTAAAATTTCAATAATTCTTTCTCTAGTATTTCACTGAATTTCAGGAATTTTATCCTTATTTTCTCTTTTTAATTTATTTAGTTTAGATATTTCTTGTTCTATATCAATTCCAAATTGTCAGTATTTTTTTTGTAAATGCTTAATTAATTTTTTAGTTGCGATAGCTTTTCAATTTAAAATTTCATCAATTAAATCATTATCGATAATATATTTTAGAACTTCTGCAAGCAAAACAGGATAAACTATAGTTTGAAAATAATCTTCAATATTTTGTGTATTTTTTAAAGTATTATAAGAAAAAGCTCACAAAAATAATTTTTTTGATTCTCATTTTTTAATAAATTCCATAACTTTTGGTATTCAAGTAGAATAAACTACTCATTTTCTCAAAGCTCATTTTTTATAATAAGGATATCATTGTTTAATCCTTTGAAATCTTTTATCTACCATAGATGTATCATCTCATAAAAGCTTCAAATAAGCTGATATAAAATTTTTTATATCTTTTTCCTTATCAAAAAGTTCTCCTGAAATTGTAATAGGCACCATTTTACTAACTAGTGGAATTTTATTTTCTAAAACTATATTTTCAAAAATAACTGCAGTTGATTCTTCCATTTCAGCATGTGGTTCTTGTATTTTATCAAAGTTTTTTTCCATATTTTTATATTTTGTAATATGTTTTTCAACTTCATGAGAAATAAGTTTGATAATGTGATATATAGTATATTCTTTATCAATTAATTGTAATTTTTCAAAATTTACAGATACAGAGTTTCTATTTTCAATTGTTATTTCTTGTGAAAATTTAACTCAAAAGATCTTGCTATAAATTTCTAAAACTAACTCAAATATTTTTTTTGCTTGCTGAACTGAAAGTTTTTTATTTAAAATATCTTTTTTTTCTGTTTGAGGTCAAATTTCTTTTTCTAAAATTTCATTCATATTTGATACAGATAATTTCTTATTTTTTACATGCTTTGATAATTTATTTAAAAAATTTGTTATTGTTGATTTCTCTTGTGATGTTAATCAAGCTCTGTTTCATTTGTTATTATGATAAAGAGAAAACACTTTTGCATATATTTTTTCAGTCCATTCAGGTTTTGTAAGTAAACTTTCTCAATATAAAATTGTATTATATTTTTCCAATTCTTGTAATGCTTTTTCTTTTAAATCTTCCATTCAATTTATATCTTTTCAGGCTTTTTCTGTTTCAAAAATAAGTCCAGCTTTTACATAATGTAAATAATTTACAATATTTTCAATTTTATTGTAAAATATTTTACCTTGTAAATCGTTTTTTTGTATTTCTTTTTTAATTCATTCTAATTTTCTAATCAATAAATTAATTTTCCTATCTCCATGTTCTAAAATATATTTAGCATCAAACTGTGAAAACTCTTCTTTTTTATATCATAAAAATCTAAAAAATATACTTGTATTTACTCAATTTTCATATTTAAATAATCATCATTTAATTATTGGATATAATTCTTTTAATTTTTGATATTCATTTATTAAATCTTTATTAGAGTTTTCTATTCAATTTTCAGATATTTTCATTATAGTATATAAATTTTAAAAGATTATACTGAAAATATAATGAAAAATATTGATTTGTCAATTTTAGAAGAAATACAAAGATATAAAATCTGTTTTGTTTGTTATAAACATTGGAATGATAAAATTTTTCATAGATGAATGTTTCCATCATTTTCTAGTAAAATGGAAAAAATACAAGAAGATAAAGAAAATTTAAATAAATTAGTTAATCAATATAATAAAAATTTAAATCAGATTTCAAAAAATAATAAAAATGGATTATTTAAACAAGAAATAGAATATAGTTTAGCAAAAAATACTTTACTTTTAGAATCTTTTGATATAGAGGCAAATAAAATAAATTCAAAGTGGAAACTTTTAGATAAACTACCCAATTATGATTTTTTTTCTAAAAAGATTTATTGAATTAAATCTAATGAGATTAAAATTATATGACCTTTACCAAAATATAATTCAAGTTATCAAATAAAAATTATGAAAAATGATTTTAAAAAATTAATTTCAAAAGCAGAAAGTTTTTTTGATAAAATTGAATTTAAAATTTGAAATTATCCGAATTTTGCTGTAAATAAATTTACTATAAAAATACCAGAAAAAGAAGAATATAACTTACAAGAAATAATAACTTTATTTTTTCATGAAATGACTCATTTTATTAGATTTGATAATATGCAAAAAAATATATGATTTATTTATCAATTTTCAGATAAAAATGAATTAGAGGAATGATTGGCTTTGTATAATGAATACTTTTATTGAAATCAAATTATAGACTATTGAGATTATTATCCATATTATCACAAAGTTTACAATGTTTTGATGAAAAAATGAACTATTGAAGAAAAATTTAATGAAATGTATAAGATTTTATCTTGTAAATGATTTTCAAAAGAAAAGACAGAAAAGTATTTTCAAAGATTTTATAGATTTACACCTTTATGATGAGAAAAATTCATTTTTAAAGAAGCAATTTATTACAATGCATATCAAAATGTAAATAAATTATTAAATGAATGAATAAATTTAGATTATCTTATGAGTATGAAATGATGATTTAATAGTATAAACTATTTTCTTGAATGAAAAAAATTAAATAATGTAAATTATAAAAAATATTTTGAAACTATGGTAAAAGAGATTAAAAAGGTCTTTTTAATAAAATCTTAAATAATCTAAATACATAATATATAATCATAATCACATCAAAATTATAAAAAAGAATATAGATATGTAATTTTCTATTACTAAATAACTCTTAGGTTTAAGTCTGAAAATATGCATAATTGCAGTAGTTAAAATTCTTCATCCATCAAGTGCAGGAATAGGTAAAATATTAAAAATTGCTAATGCTAATGAAATACTTCAAATGAAAGCAATATATTCCCAAATTCAAATTGAAAGTATATATTTTCATACTGCCACTGCTCCAACTGGCCCAGACATAGTGCTTAAAGCTTTTTTTACATGACCATTTGTTAGTTTATGATAAAGAAGTCATAATCCATCAAAAGTCATTTTTGTTTCAGCTATTATCTCATGTCAGGCAGCTTCGATAGCTTGCATAAAAGATAAATGTAAGTTTTGTATTTGTCTTGGAGAAGAATAAAAAACTCATAACAAACATCCATTTTTAGAACAATTTCAAGTATAAGTTATATTTTTCTCTCATCTTTTAATTCATATTTCTACTTGTTTTCATAAATATTGAGATAATAATTTTCAAGCATTTTTTGTATTTACCTTTTGTCATCAAATTGTTGTAATAATATCTCAAGTTTGAATATTTATCTGTGAAGTAAGAGTATTATCTTGTTTTATAATTCAATCTACTTTTAATGGTTGAGCTTGATAAGGTTTGATATATCATACTTTTTGAGCAAAAGATGTAGTTGGAAATAAATAACTAGTAGAATGAAAATTATTTGCACTATCTGGTATTATAAATACAGGTTTAATTCAAACCCAAAATGTAATAAAAAATAAAACAAAAGCAATTAATAAATTCATAAAAACTCATCATAAAAGAATTATTACTTTTTTCCGAAAGGCTTGCGCATGAAATGAGTCTTTATCGTATATTTCTGAGTCTGACTGAAAATCTTCTCATTTTGGTCTAATAAATCATCATAATGGTAAAGCATTTAATGTGTATTTTGTTCAAGACTTATCGGTCCATAAAGTTTTTATTTTAGGAGGAATTCATAATCAAAATTCATAAACTTTTACTCACATCTTTTTTGCAGCTACAAGATGCCCCATTTCATGTAAAATAACTAATATAATGAAACTCAATATTCATATAAATATATACACTTTTGTTTAATTAATATTTAAAAACTATGATTATAACTATACATATTTTCAAAATAAAATAAAGACAAATAAAAAAACTCCCATAAAGAGAGTTTAAGTTTTTATTATTTACCACAACTTCAAGCAGGTGCAGCTTTACCACTTTTTGTCCATCCAAACATTGGATCATAACCTTTGTTTGATACTTGTTTATTACATTCAGCTGGTTTAGTTTTGAATGCTGAACATATAATATTCAAATAAGCTTGAGGACTTCTATTTTGAGGTTGAACTTTCATTCAATTTATTACCAAAGTAGGAGAACCTTGAACACCATATTTTTTATTTAAATCTTCATTAACTTCATATCTTGGAAATTGTCAACTTACCCAAGTAGATTTATCATTAAAATCTTTTATAACATTATACTTTTTATCAGTTGCTTTAATACAAGTATTTTCTTTATTCATATTTAATTTAGCTTCTTTTCTACATTCTTGAGTTTTTCAAGCTTTTAAGAAACAAGTTAAATATGTATCATATTTTGTAGGTTCTTCTTTTTGAATACAATGTTGTAATGTATCTTCATCAATTGATTTTTTACCATGCATATCATAATCGACAAATTTAACAGAAAAATTAATTTTTCATTTTAACAATTTACTAACACCTAATATTCATTTTTCAGCTTGTGTTCCATAAGGACAATAAGCCATTACAAATAATTCTACTTTTGGTTTATCTGTCTTATTACAAGATAATAATTTTTTACAAGCTGGTGATGCATTACAATTTGTAGAACAAGCTTCTATAGCTGGATTATACTTAAATTGAGGAATATTTATTTGATATTTTTCTCAATCTAAATCTACTTCTTTTACAAATTGTTTCATTTGATTAAGATAACTGTGTTTCTTATTCATTAAGAAAGTTGGTAATGTTTGACTTCAGTTCTTTTTAACTAATTCATTATATAATTTTTTACCTTGAGGTGTATCATAATCTACAACATTAACATGATATCACATAAACATACTTTTATATGCTTGATCTGAACAATATTGTTCTTTACATTTTGAACTAGTTAATACTGTCATTTTATAACAACTAGGATCTTTTGCATCTATCAAACCATTTCCATTATTATCTTTTCCATCATTACATAGATTTTCTTCTCAAGCTATCCATCCATATAAAGAAACATAATAAACTCAATTACTCAATTTTCCACTTGCAGTTATTTGTGATGCAGCTTGACCAAATAATGCAACTTTATCTTTTGGTATAGATAATACAGGAGTTGTAGGAACTATTTTTTTAAGACTAGTAGCTATACTCGTATTAGTATAAACTATATTTAATTTATTATTTTTTCATAATAATTTTCCAAATTGTTGTTCCCAAACTTTTGGATTACATTGTTGAACTCAAGCAGTTTCACAATTTTTATCAATGTATAATGTTATATTTGTAGTATCTAAACTACTACTTGCTGTATTAGCTTTAGTTTCTGTAGAATTTACAGTTGTTTTTGTTTTATTATCTGTTGTTTTTGATTGTAAATTACAACCAGCTAACGAACTTACTCACAAAACTAAAGTAAGTATAAATATACTTTTTCTCATAGAATTTCATTTTAATAATTAAAAAATGTGTTTGAATAATAGATTTTTTAAACTATAAATCAACAAGTATAAACAATTTTAACTTGTCATAGTTATAATAATATTTATTTGTTAAGTTTTCGTTAAGATAATGTGAAAGAAAAGTAAAATATTAAAAATACTTGTGATATGTTTCATAATTTTATGATTTTATCAATATTATGAATATCAAAATTTAAAAAATATTAAAATATCAACTAATGAGTTTAAAATCAATAAAGGTGATAATTTAACTACTGTGAGAAATCAACTTTGTAATAAAAAAATAATAAATAATTGTTTAGATTTAAAAATTTACACTTATTTTCATAAAATTAATAATATTAAAACCTGAATATACTATTTTTCATGAGAAAGTTTAACTTGATTTTTTTATCAATTACAAAAATGACCTAGAATTAAATATGTAAAATTTACTATTTTACCTTGATGGACAAAATTTGATATAGCTAATTACATAAAAAACAAACAAATATCTCAAATCTTCCTTAATTTAATGACAAACAAACAATTTATAAAAAATATTCAAAATAATTATCCTTTTTTAAAAGAATTTTGAAAACTTAGTTCTCTTGAAGGCTTTTTATATCCAGATACTTATTTTTTTAAGAAATCAGATTTAAAATCTAGTCTATTTCCTCAACTTTTAATTAAAACAGCTATCAAAAATTTTATTAAAAAAACTAAAAAATTAAACTGGAAAAATAAATATAATCTAACGAAATATCAAATTTTAATACTTTCTAGTATAGTTCAAAAAGAAGAAAGAAATATACAGAATAAGCCATATGTTGCAAATATTTTAATAAGAAGATACAAAAATAATTGGAAAATATGAGCAGACTGGACTCTATGCTATGGATTAAAAATTACTTCAAAGAACTGTAGCAAGTATATGTTTAACAAATATTTACAAAATAAATCAAACAAATATAACACAAGAGCAAATATTTGATTACCACCAACACCTGTATGAAATCCAACTTTAGGTAGCATCAAATCAGTAATTTATTCAAAAGAAAATAATTATTGGTTTTATTTACACTGAACAGATGGAAAAATTCATTATGCAAAAAATAATGCAGGACAGACAACAAATAAATACAAATACTTGAAATAATTTTTTATATTTCTCAAATAAATCTCCATAATTTGTCTGTTGCTTTTGAAATTCATTTTCTAGTAGCTACTTTAATATTTTTTATTTTAATTCAATTATCATAAATTTTAATTTTATCATTATTTTGTAAATCTAATCCATTAAACTTTTTATCTATTTGAAAATAATTACAAACCTTTCCACATCCATCATAAATTTTATTAGTTTGAATATCTTGTATTCATCTTATCAATACTGCCCCAGCTTTGTTTTTATCTGTAGTAAAATTTAAACAATAATACATACCATAAATTAAATAAACATATACAAAACCATAAGTTTCATACATAAGAGCATTTCTTGTAGTTTTCTTTCAAAAAGCATGAGATGCTTGATCACAATCTTGTTTATAGGCTTCAGTTTCTATAATTATGCCTCTTTTATTTCATACCTGAATTGTTTTTCAAACCAAATTTTTAGCAACTATCTCTGAATCAAAAGAAAAAAATTGTTTTGATAATAATTTCATTAACTTATCTTATGTCAAATATAAAATGTCTCTTCTCAAGATTTATCTCTTTTACGAGCAAACATTATTATAGAATCAAAAGTAGTATAAATTTTTTCTTCTCAATCTATTCAAATAAGTTCTCATTTCTTTATAAATTCAAAATCTGCAAAATCTTTTCTAAAGATAAAATTATTTGTTTTGGTTCTATAAACATAATCCATATGCATTAGTTCCTTTTTATTATCAAATATTTCTGGTTCTCAATCAATATTTTTTGTTAATTTAAGAAAATTAGTAATTCATATTTTTGCAGTTTCATAACTTTTAGTTTTATCTCAAAAATTTATACTACCACACTCAAGACAAAATCATTTTCATCATTGACTATCTACATAACCATCACTTCATCATTTTTGAACATTATCTATATTTGTAATAACTTTTGTAATTGGAAAATATTTTACATATTCCTTATGTTCTGTAATTAAAACTTCTAATGAGTTATTAAAACTGATAGTATTATGAATATCAAGAAGAAAATCAGATTGTTTTAAGTATTTAATTATTTGCTTAGCTCTTTTCTCTTCATAAGAATATCAAGAAATATTTTCTAAAAAACATCTATTGAGATTTTTTTCTGTAAATCTGACATTTTGTTCAATTGCTTTCAAGTTAGCATAAATAAAATATACTTTTCAAGATGTAATTTTTAATTTATTTTTTAGGCTATTCATGGCATCTATTCCACTTTTTTCATTACCATGAACTCATACCATAATTGTAGTTGTATTTCAAGTTTTTCAAGAATCTTTTAAATAAATTCATTCTTCTATTTTTTTCATATTTTAATATTTATTCATATAAATTACTAATAAACTATCTCATTTTTCAGAATTAAATCAAGAATAAAATTTATCATCAATATAATCTACTCTTGTTTTATCTCACATTTTTCAACCATAAACTCAATTAAATATTCATTTTTCACATAAAGTTTCTTCTTTATCTCATTGTTTTAACATAAATTTAGAAATTTTATTTTTTGTCAATCATTCTTTTTCCAAAGATATTAAAGCTTCTTTTCAATATAAAACTAAATCAAAAGAATCTTGTAAAGCTTTTATTACATTTTGATTTTGAGTTCTTACAAAATACTTCTTAGATTTATTAAAAATAACTTGATTTAAAATAGTATATAATCAATTATTCTGATATTTATTTTTTATAACAGTTCAAAATCTATAAATAAAATTATCTAAATTTGATATAGAAGAAAATCAAATTATTGCTCAATTTATTTTCAATAAAAACACTTCATCACTTTTATAGATATGATTTTTTATATCCTCTAATCACATTTGAATTCCAAATCAATCATTTGCTACTTCTAATAAAGTATTAAAATAGTTATTTGGTATATTTGAAGAATTATATTTCTCAATTTCATAAGTTACTTCTAAAACTTCTTTAAGCTTATTTTTAGTTTTTTTTCATATTATTATTTTATCTGTAAAAATAATATCTTTTTTTGAATTAAAATCTTTTTCTATCATTTCCTATAGTAATTTTAAATTATATAAAATTTAATTTCAGTTTTTAAAAACTACTTTTTTCAAAGTAGCTATTCTTTTTTCTCTATCTTTAAGTTTTTAATATTTTTACATTCTGGATATTGATCACAAGCTAGGAAATATCATCTTCTTCATTTTTTTACAATCATAGTTCATTTTCCACATTTATCACATTTTTCTCCACCATATTGTTTGTTTAAGTCAAAGACATCTGGTGCCATTGCCCATTTTACTTCTGGATAAAGACTACTTGCTAGAAAATATCCATTTCTTGACCTTTTAATCTCTATAGTTCATCCAGCAGGACATTCTTGTCATTCATATTTTTCTTTTAACTCTTTTTCTGTAGATTGTTCTTCATTTGTTTGTTCTTTATGCTTACATTCTGGATAATTACTACAAGCTATAAATTTACCAAATCTACCAAATTTATAAACTAAATCTGCTCCACAATCTGGACATTTTTTACCTACAAGCTGAACCTCTTTTTTTACTTCATCCGCATCATCTATATTTTTTTTAAATTTATTCCAAAAAGTTTTCATCATTTTCACCCAATCCACTTTTCACAAAGCTATTTTATCAAGATTTTCTTCCATTTTTGCAGTAAATTTATAATCCATCATTTCTCAAAATTGTTTTTCTAGAAAATCTGTAACCATAAATGCAATTTCAGTTGGTTTAAGTTTTTTATCATCAGTTTTTTCAATATATCATCTAGTAATAATAGTTGAAATTACAGCTGCATAAGTAGAAGGCCTACCAATTCATAAACTTTCCATTTGTTTAACCAAAGAAGATTCAGTAAATCTAGCAGGTCATTTTGTCCATTTTTGGTTAGCAAAAACCTGTTCTGATTTTAATATTTCTCATTTTTTGATTTTAGGCAAAATATTATCTTTTCATCATCCATAAACCTTCAAAAATCAGTCAAATTTAACTACCTCTCATTTTATAATCCAAATATCATCATGATTTGTAGAAAAATTGTAAGTAGTATTTTCTATTTGTGCTTCAGACATTTGACTTGCTAAAGTTCTATTATAAATCAAAGTATACAAACTTGCTTCTTGTCCAGAAATTCATAAAGAATTTGCATTTTTTGATAAATCTGTAGGTCTTATAGCTTCATGTGCCTCTTGAGCATTTTTTGATTTTCATTTATATTGAGTAGGTTTACTGTATTCTTTTCAAAATTCTGAAATAATAACTTTTTCAGCTTGTTTAATAGCTTGTTCAGACAAACTTATATCATCTGTTCTCATATAAGTAATAAAACCATTTTCATACAATTTTTGAGCAACTTGCATTACTTGTTTTACTCACCAACCAAGTTTATTTGAGGCTTCTTGTTGTAATGTAGAAGTCATAAAAGGAGCAGATGGTTTTCTTTTTGATTTACTTTTTTTAGTTTCAATTAATTCAAAATTTACAGACTGATTAAAAATTAAGTTTTTTACTTTTTTTGTCTGTAAATCAGTTACTTTAAAATCTTTTGTAGTTTCTTCAAAATCAGAAACATTAATTCAAACTTTTTCTAAAAATTCTAAAACTTTCTTTTCAGTTTTAAATTCTGTTTTTTTTCATTTAATTTTATCTAATTTTATAGATAATGAATTTTCTAATTTAGCTTGTAAATCCCATATCTGAGTTGATTTAAAATTTTTAATTTCATTTTCTCTTTCTACAATTAATTTTACTGCAACAGATTGAACTCTTCATGCAGATAATCACATCCTTATTTTTTTCCATAAAACAGGTGAAACCTTGTATCAAACAAGTCTATCTAGCACCCTTCTAGCCTGTTGAGCATTAACCAAGTTCATATCTATATTTCAAGGATTTTTGATAGCATTTTGAATAGCAGTCTTTGTAATTTCATGAAATCATATTCTTGGAGTATTTTGAGGTAATTTCAAAACTCTTGTAAGATGCCAAGCAATAGCCTCCCCTTCTCTATCCTGATCGGTTGCAAGATATACTTCATCATGAGACTTTACAAGTTTTTTTAAATCTGAAACTACTTTATTTTTTCATTTCATTATTTCATATTCTGGCTCAAAATTATTTTCAATATCTACTCACAATTTACTTGGAGGTAAATCTTCAATATGACCTACAGAAGCCTTAACCTCAAAATCTTTTCAAAGATATTTTTTTATAGTTTTTGCTTTAGCTGGAGATTCCACAATTACTAATTTTTTTCACATATTTTATTATTTTAAATTAAATTTTAGCTAGTATATACAAAAGATAATTTATTTACAAGTTTATTTTATTCTTCCAAAATTCTTTTCCTTTCTTGTTCTACAATTTGATGTAAATAAGCAATATTATGCAGACTAATCAAAATTCAACCAAGCATTTCTTTCTCTTTTACTAAATGATGTAAATAAGACCTTGAGTAATTTTGACAAACATAACATTTGCACTTACTATCTATAGGTGCCTTATCGTCGAAATAACAAGCATTTTTTAATTTTATGTTTCCATTTGAAAAAAAAGCTGTTCCATGCCTTCCAAGTCTTGTAGGTAAAACACAATCAAACATATCTACTCACTCTCTAATTCACATAATCAAATCTTCAGGAGTTCCAACTCACATAAGATATCTTGGTTTATCCTCTGGTAAAAAATCTGTAGTATGAGATAAAATATCTTCCATTTCTCATTTTGTTTCTCACACTGAAAGTCATCAAATAGCTATTCCATCAAATGCAAAATTACTTAAGTATGTAGCTGATTTTTCTCTTAAATCCTTGTATAATCCACCTTGAACTATAGGAAACAAAACTCATCTTATTTCATTATATTTTGGCATAAAATATTCATAGGCTCTTTTTGCCCAACTATGAGTAATATTCATTTGTCTTTCAACTTCTTCTTTTGAAATATTTTCTACAGGAGAACAAACATCAAGCATCATCATAATATCAGATCATAATTTTGATTGAATATCAACTACTTTTTCTGCATTAAAAAAATGTTTGCTACCATCTTTTGGTGATTTGAACCAAACTCCATCATCTTGAATTTTTGCTAATTCTTCTTTTTTTGCTCCTAATCACAATGAAAAAACTTGAAATCATCCTGAATCAGTTAAAATTAATCCATCCCAGTTTTCCCACTTATGCAACCCATCCATTTTTTGTATTAAATCTTCTCAGGGTCTCAAGAAAAGATGATAAGTATTTGATAAAATTAAATTTATTCTATCTTCTGTCCCAAGATAATTTGTATCTTTCAAAAAATCTAAAGGAATTCATTTTACAGTAGCTTTTGTTCCAACTGGCATAAATACTGGAGTTTTAAGTTTTACTCAATTTAATTCTATCTCCCCTGCTCTTGCTTTTCATTTTGTTTTTAAAACTTTAAATTTAAGTTTATTTTCCATTAAAAAAAAATTACTAACTAAAATATTTAGCTAGTTTAATGATTTTATCTAAATTATCAATTTAAGGTATTTAAAAAAAGACCATATTTCTATAGTCTTTTAATGTCTTTTTATTTTTTACACATACAATTTACAACTGCATTATTTGATGATATTAGAGATGCTAACAACTTGTTATTTGCATCTATAGATTTATTAATCATATCTAAAGTTTTTAAAATATTATTTTGTGTCATTTGAAGATTTTTACTTTGAATTTCTTGAGTTTTTAATATTTTATCAGCCATTGCTAATATCCTATCAGCCATTACACCAATCCTATCAGCCATTACACCAATCCTATCTGCCATTTTACCAATATCATCTGATAATCTCAAAGTAGTTTTTTCAGAATTATCAACTCTTGTATTTGTATTATTTTCAGAATTGTCAGCAGTATCTGCAAATCAAATATTTAAACTAAATATTCAAAGAAACATAGTTAATAATATTAAAGTAATTTTTTTCATCATTATATAATTTTATTTATAAATATAAAAGAATTTAAAATCAGTTAGTTTCTTGTTTTAGTTTAGTAGTTTCTTGTTTTGATTTAGTAATTTCTTGTTTTGGTTTAGTAATTTCTTGTTTTGGTTTAGTAGTTT
>Ga0256829_1000794_pt1 | contig 28658 bp, 18 predicted proteins | sample 131447metaG_FD_185979 | JGI IMG/M metagenome (GOLD analysis project Ga0256829, IMG submission 185979) | Hydrothermal vent microbial communities from Lau Basin, Pacific Ocean - 131-447 | ecosystem: Environmental > Aquatic > Marine > Hydrothermal vents | place: Pacific Ocean: Lau Basin | collected... | reverse complement strand
CATCTACAGAGGCGTTTGATGCATTATAGACTTTAAGGCCGTTGTAGAATAAAGACAAGATTGCGTAGCTATAGGTGTTATTGCCGACCTGTAGTCTATTCTTTCCGAGGACTGTTGCATTTGTAACAAGCTCTTTAGCGAATTTGCTGTCAATACTGATGCTCCAAGACTTATTGTTTGTAATTGCTTTTATGTAGTTATTTTTGGCCTTCAATAACAATGCCTTGAAGGTATTAGTAACGTTGCTTATTGGATAAGCAGAATTACTGCCTTTTTTGCTTCTTAGTGCATAGTAATGTAGGACTATGATGCCTATCAAGATCGCTACTATTATAATAATAGAGATTGATAAATATGAATAAGTCTTTTTCAATATATCCCCTCATTATTGTGATGCTGCTTAAAATTTTTAAAGTTTTTATATTTCAAGGTCTCGATATCTAAGGGGGTGATTATCATTTTTGGCGCGGATACGATCCCGGAGCCTCACGCAGTAAGGAGCTTTTATCTAGGCTTTCTTCAGAAGACGACCTTGTAGCTGTTTCTGGAAGCATAATGCTGTGGGTATTGAAAGTTTTAGTTAGAATGCAAAGAATATAATGAGCTTAGGCATAGGAGGCTTTGCCGACGAAGCGTATAGTCTCGCGTGAATCCTCTAGTATCAGGTGCGTTTTCTGCATTCGTAAAATTTCATATATCATATTTTAGTGAAAAGGAAGTATACCATAGAAAATCTATTTATGACGATTGTAGAAGACCTAGAACTTACTTTGCATGCCTGGCTCCAAGGATTCCGCACTGGCTATGAGCATAGGGCGGTAGCATATACAAAGCCACCAAGCAATTTGAAGTGGTTCTATTTATAGAGAATAAGGTGGTACTCGGGTGGCTTAGGGCTGTCTTTAGATTATTTTGTGTAAAGGTAGGGCGATTTCAAAAAGGGATATAAGGCACTTATAGCAAGAATACCTCCCTAGAGTACTTTCTGCCGATAACGACATTCTTCTCCTACACATTTTCCTCATCCTTACGATGTCCTTTTCGTATTTGGGGATAGATATATTTAATGCACCAGCATTAAAATATAATATTGAAATATATATATCAGTATTTATCGCGACTTATGTTTCCTCGGTATTGCTGGGCTCACTTACAACTGAAGGCTTTGCCTTTTAAGGCAGAGATGAAATGTTTATAATTTGTGAATACATTTAAAAAGTTCCCATAACCCCGAGTTTCCTAAATGAAATAGGGGGTAACTGGGAATATAAAAAATGAGGCACCTCTGAGCAATTCGAGCGCCTCGCAGGTATATCTCCGATAGGTGCTGGGAAGTGATAAATGCCCTAAAGGGAACCCTCACCCTTTAAGGTGGGAGGAGGTGTCAGTACGATCACGGCTTACCTTTTTTATATCCTTGATTATTGATAACAATAATAAAAAGTTCGGGTGATGGTTTGTATGAGTAAAGACACAGTAATTTATGATATGAGGGGACATGTCGCAATTATAACTATAAACAGACCAGACGTTGATAATTGTATAGATCCTGAGACAAATTTCAAGCTTTCAGAAGCTTGGAGTAGGTTTAAAGATGATGACAATGCCTATGTTGCGATTATCACAGGTGCAGGGGATCGTGCATTTTCAACGGGCGCTGACCTTAAGAGATGGGGTGACTTTATAAGGTCGAGGAAGGTGAACTGGTTCAGGAAAAACGCCTATTATGGACCTGGATTTGGTGGTTTGACAAGAGGTATGGATATATTTAAGCCAATAATCGCTGCCATTAATGGAATGTGCTATGCAGGTGGCCTAGAGATAGCCTTAGCCGCCGATATAAGGATAGCTGCGGAGCATGCCAAATTTGGCGTTTTGAACAGGAGGTGGAACGTCGGTCTAGGGGATGGTGGTACCCAGAGGCTTTGGAGGGTTGTAGGTTTAGGAAGGGCGCTTGAAATGATACTTACTGGTAAGGAAATAGATGCATGGGAAGCATATAGGATCGGTTTGGTCAATGAGGTTGTACAGAAGGAAAAACTAATGGAAAGGTCATTGGATTTGGCTGAAACAATAGCCTCTTATCCCCAAGGTGCTATAAGAACCGATAAAGAAGCGTTGATCAGGGGCTTGGGGAGGCAACTAGAGGATGGGCTTAGGTTAGAAAACTTATTGTTCTGGAACCTCTTATTGAACAGGGATTTTTTCGAGGGCATGGATGCCTTCAAGGAAAAGAGGAGGCCTATGTATACTAACGAGAATGAAAAACTGGGTGATGTAATAAAAAAGAAAAGCTAAAAAGGCATGATAAGCTCTCAAGGTGTGCTATATTAACTTTGCTTTTTAGGCTTTTGTCACAAGGCAGGATAGCTGTAAGTATAGTCGCAATGAACAATTTCTCCTAGGCGTTACCATGGGCTTGTATAAAAATGAATTAGAATGAATGCATGGAGAGGAACGGCGATGCTTAAGGACTATATGAGTTTCTAGCAGTTTTTGTTAAGTTGTCTTTGGTTAGAAAAATCCAGACTTTTCATAATCATTTAATACTTTTTGGATAAGGTCTTTTTGGATAAGGTCTAAGCTTTAAATTTCTAGCTTATTATTTTTTAATGGGGGTAATATGTATAGCAGAAATAGAAATATAGCATACATAATTATAGCAGTTGCTCTGATATTAGCAATAGGCTTCTATCCATTCATGTCAAAGATAAACAGCGTTGTTTCAACAAATGAATCTTCCATGCTGCCTAAGAACGTCGAGAGCATAGAGGCTATGAACATAGTTGAAAAGGAAAGCAACTTGAGCAATCAGAGCAACGTTATTTATTTAGTAACAGGGGTCCCGACAAATTTATCAAGTTTCTACAAGCTTAACGGTACAATAAAAATAAAAGGGCAAAGTTGGCTATCCATAATGAACTCGACATATTTTCATATAGAAAATACTTCTAGGTTTCTACTAAACACAAGCCTCTCGGTAGCTAATGGTATAAAAGGGTTGTGGTCAAGCGCAATAAATTTAACGTATAAACTGAGGGCGTTAAAGCAGAACGCCTTGTTAGTCTCTTCCTTGATCAGAAATACCGATTATATATACAGCAACTATTATGCCATGGGAGAGAACCTCAATAGAGCGTACGCATCGTTAAAACCCAAGCTGGTCTATTATGGGGATGCAACAAATAACATTTCTACATTATATGAATCCATTTACTTTAATTCGCTAAGGGCCGAATATATACTAAAAGAAACGAACGCATATAAAACCATGAACTTGACCAAAGCTGATATAATGAAGGTCATTGAGGGTTCACCAAAGATAGGTAGTATAGAACCTCCAAGCCCAGAACTTATAGGGGCACTATTTAAATACACTTTATTAAATGGGGGGCCATCGGAGTTTAATAATAGGCTCGCGAACAGCTTCACGTATGAAATCCTTTATGAGGAACTGAACCAGAGCGGAAAGCTAAGCGCCGTACCCCTTCTGAAGGCATACAGCAAAAACTTCTACAACATCTCATCTCAATACCCTATCCAATTGCTCATGAATAACCTTACAATAGCAAACCAATACAAGCTATACTATATTCTTAAGGGGGTTGCGAAGTACTCCAGCGTGGAAACGTTCAAAGACATCTTGTCGCTCTTTCCAGTAAAGAATAGAAATGAATCGCAATTAATCCAATACATCGGCCTAGAATATGCAGAAAGCGGATTTAATGAAAGTGAGCTTGAACCGATAATACAAAACGTGACTTATAAAATGCTTTCCTCAAAGGTTCCAAAGCAAGTGGCGAAAGGTTTATCATATTTTATTGCAAACAACAACTTTTCAAAGGAGGTTGCAGCTAAATACGCAGCAAAAACTGTGCTCAGCTATCTTCCTTCACAGTATGAAAACTACTCCTCAATAATATCGAATCATATACCAACCTTGCTTTTAAAATACGATAGAAACGCCTCTATGTCTATATATACAAATAAAACCCTTTCCTATGTCATTTCAGCCAATTTAATTTCCCACATGACAAACACAAGCCCAAAGATTCCTGAAGAGCTCCTGAAGGGGGTCTCACCGTATTACCTATCTATATCGATAATAAACCAGAGCATAAATAACAGCAAAGCGAAGATGCTTCTAGGAGAATTGAGGCATCCAATATATAACTATACGGCTTTGCTAGGAGTAATGCCAGAGATCTTGAATGATAGCTTGGTAAGGCTAGGATTTCCTACAAACATAACCCCGCTTTTGACTTCCTCAACGATGAAAATACTTAAAAACGAATCTACCTTTAGCAATGAGCTGAAATATATGTCTCAAAGGCTCTTCAACAAAACTTATAATACAATAATGAAGAAGGTTAAAGGGGTATTGGTTCAGAACAACTACGATGGCTTTATAGTATTTGTTTCTAAAAACTTGTCCTATTCAAAGGCCTTAGATTACAAGAACAAAATTCTCTCTGAGTTAAAATGGAAAGGGTTTTCAAACGCAAGCGTTATGTTGACTGGAACTCAAATCCTAAACTACGAGCTTAAGAATTCGTCCATGAAGAGCATCTCGGAAAGCGATTACATAAGCACTATTTTGGTGCTGGTAATACTTGCAATAGTCCTTGGGGGTATAGTAGCTGTTGCAATTCCTTTCGTTGGAATAGGGATAGGCCTCGTAATCGCTTTGGGTTTGGGCTATATACTGGCAAGTCACAACGTCTTGTCATTAAACTCTATAAGCAGGACACTCATGTACATGGCAGGCCTTGGACTTGGAATAGACTACTCTAGCCTGATATCAAAAAGGTTCAGGGAAGAATACAAAAAGACAGGTAACTCTAGGGTCTCTGCTGAAAACGCTTTAAAGAAGAGCTGGAGGGCAGTCATAACTGGGGCTTTAACTGCAGCCATAGGTTTTGGCTCAATGGCCATAGCGAAGAATTTCCCCTTTTTGGCAAGCTTAGGGGAAGCTGCACCAATATCAATCCTAATAACTATGGCTACGAGCTTGACGGTGATACCTTCCCTTTTGGCAATAATAGGGGGTAGTAGAATCGTTTGGTGGCCTTCTAGAATTAAAGCCAGCAGTGCCAACAAAGGTGGGGAAGTAAAGAAAGTAAGAAATGCCAGGTCAAAGGGGTTCGCAGAGAAGTCTGCAATTATATTAGCAATAGTAGTCATCCTGCTCATACCTTCCCTTTACATCTACGGAACCTTTAAAGGGAGCTATGACTTTACATTAATGATGCCTCAAAGCTCTGGGGCCGTTACTGCCCTCCACTACTTATCAAGCAAGTATGCCTCTGGCGTGATGTACCCTGACTATATAGTAGCGAATAACGTTACTGTCCTCAAGGAAATAAACCAATCAATATACGGGCTCAGTTGCGTCCATTCAACCCAGCTAATAAATGCAAGCAAGCCAATACTTCAGGTCACGTTATCAGTATATCCCCTAGGGAAAGAAGCAATATCATGCACAAACGCTATTAGGGAGGTTGCAAAAAGCTTATCTACTCATGCGCTCGTTGGTGGGGAGGCTGCAATCAACCTAGACCTCAAAAATATCGTGTATCATAGCTTTTATCATCTCGTATATCCGATAGCGATAATATTGATGTTTGTTGTGTTGCTAATATTCTTTGGAAGCGTTCCCATGGCATTAGCAGCTCTGGGAAGCGTGGTATTTTCGGCGATCTTTGGGAGCACATTAGCTATTGAGTTATATAGGTTCTTAGGAATAACCCTTCCGTGGTACCTGCCAATAGTAGTCTTTACGGCAATCTTAGGTGTTGGGATGGATTACAACAGCTTCATGATAAACAGGATAAGGGAGGAGAGCGAATATAATGATGTCAAAGAAGCAGTTTCTATTGCGATGAGCAGGATAGGGGTTTTAGTTATAGGGCTATCAATAATAATGGCTGGGGCCTTCTCTGGGTTGTTAGCCTTTTCTGCCCCTGGTTTTAGGGGAATGGGAGTAGCGCTGATGAGTGGCGTGCTAATAGCAGGCCTCATGGCATCTTTCCTATTTACACCAACGATAGCATACCTTCTTGGAAAACATGCTTGGTGGCCCTCAAAAATATCAAAGAAAGAGGAAAGTAGATAAGGTCCCTTTTTTATAACCTTAGCCCTTTTTCCTTAATATGCAAAGATGTTACACTTAATGCTGGCTTCATGATTTGATTCTTGTAGATAATTAAGGCTTAGGGCAAGGAAACACAATATACAACCTTTAACATTAAAAATTGGAGGGGTGATGGTTTATTGCAATGTGGCGATAGCCTTTTTAATTTTAAGCATAGAGTATCGGTTTCATTGTAAACTGGGGAGTTAACAATATAAGCGTTTCATCACCTTTGTAGCAGTTTGATTTATCTTATATTTTTGTTGCTTGTAAGATTTAAGGTAGGAATGCAGGGGTGGAGGGTAGCTAAGTTAATGCCTTACAGAATAGGTAAAATTGAAAAGTAGCCCTAATGCTGTAAGTGGGGATAGTAACGTTATGAGCCCTTCTAAGGGGGATAAGGGTTACCTCGTTAAAGGGGGTAATCAAACTCCTCCCAAAACCATTAAGGGTAGGTAGCCCTTAAAACTTCAAGGCTCTTGAATTCTAGTGAAGCTGAGCCGTGGGCCTTTTCACGTTGCAATAAATAAGCTAATTTTGCCTAAATATATGTATCACTAGATTATATATGTTGGCTATATTTACATAACTTTTATATTGCATTACAGTCTATTCAGAGCTTAGGTACAGAGGTGTTGGCACGTGGCATCTGAAGGTATTGACTTCGAGGTACTAGGTGATTTGCTTGCAGCTGAGTCGAGGTGGATAGGTGATGGAAGGACTAGAACAAAGATACATGATATGGAGCTTGAGGTTGATAACCCACTCAGCGTTACCCCGATAGATCCTCCGCCTAATGTAACTTGGCCTGAGCAACTTCTTCCTGCATCATTGGCTGTTTGCTTCATAACAACCATGACAACTATAAATGAGAAGATGGACCTTCATTTAACTTCACTTAGAGTTGTAGTAAAACCTATACTTGGTATTGATGAAGACGGTGGGTTTAAATTTGAAAGGATGAAAGTGACTATAGAAATGGCTGTATCCAATGGCGAGAAGGAAAAAGCTGAGAGGCTTGCAGACCTTGCTCATAAATATTGTTTGATAAGCAAGGCTATAAAGGGCAACGTAGATGAGGTCATAGAGACAAAGATATCTGAGGCTGGCTAAAGCTGTGGATAAAAGCCTTTATTGTTTTTGTTGGCTTTAGCAGGCTTTGTGGCCAGTTCCTAAAACTTTTCTGAACTTTTAGTGGTTGGCTTTTATGCATTATGACAAATATATTCCCATAACCAGCAAGGCCTTTGATGACAGCGTTTAGGTATTTTTATGCTAGGTTAAAGATACTGGGCTTTATAGTGGGAAGTGCCTTCCAGGAAAAGTTGAGCCTTAATAGGTGGGAGGTCATATTAACAAGCCTTATTAAGTTTTTCCTCTACTAAGTATATATGTAGGAGAAATGTACGAAGAGTTTCATAGAAGAGGGAGGAGGTGCCAGGATAAAGGAGAAAGGATATGCCCTAGGTGTGGAAAGCCGTATAGCTATACTGAAAGGCACAAAGTAGGGAACAGGGTATACCTATATGCTGTCCACTATGAAAGTTATGAAAAGCTGAACAATAAGATTAAGAAGAAAGTAAGGAAGTGTTACCTAGGTCCTGAGAAGGGTTATGAATATGCTGTAAAGCCCCTCAGCAAAGAAGGCTTTATATGGTTAAAAGATGGACAGAACGCCATGGATTATCTAGACTCCTTGATAAAATATTTGCAAGCTTGCAAAATAGACAGGGAAGCTATGCTTAAGTTCACTGAGAGGCTTGAAAAGATAATTAACAAAGAATGATTTGTTGATACAGTCAGGATCTTTAGTTTGATGGTTTGGCGATTTCCTGGTTATTCAATAGCTTTATGAAAACAAAGGCGTTAATAATAAACAATTATTATAAGTAGCTCACCTTCCTATTAAACCTAGACTCCAAAGGTTTTAGGTTATATCAATAGTAAGAGTGGTCTTTATTGCCGATGATATCTTCTATAAGGTCCTTGATTATAGTGCAAATATTAGCACGTTTTAACCAATATTTATTAATCCTTTTTCTACGTAAAATCTGTGTGGAAAAACTTCAAGGGAGGTGGTTACGAGTTGCAAGGACAGCAAAGAAGCAGGCTGGTAAGAATAAGGGATCACCTAGATAAGTTTTTAGGTGTTTATGCAGGAATTGCAATTGTTCTAGGACTTTTAACAGGTTATTATAACTTTGCTTGGGTCTCTACTCATAGAGAAGTTCTCAAAATACTTGAGATGTCTGCAATATATATGATGATATTTCCCATGATGGTGATGATGACCTTTCGTGGGTTGAAAAAAGGCTTTAAGAGCTGGAAAATGCTCATAGTAGTATTGCTTATGAACTTTGGTTGGGGACCTGGTTGGGCGATACTGCTCGGTTATTTGTTTTTAAACAATCCCTTGCTTAGGCTAGGTTTATTTATAGCTTGGCTTGTTCCTTGCTCTTCTATGACCGTTGGATACGTAGGCCTAATGAGGGGTAATATAGAGGCAGCTACTGCCTTTGTAGCGATATCTTTTATCTTGGCAATCCCATTAATACCTATTTACACAAAATTTTACGGAGTTGCCTATCACGTTCACATACCTATGATGCTTTTAGTTATGACAATTATTGAAATCCTGGTTATTCCACTAATTATAGGTATTCCGACTCATGATATGCTAATACGTCGCCTTGGCGAGAAGAAGTTCAGGGCCATTAGCCCTATATTCCCAACCATAACGATGCTAGGCATGTTCTTTATAATATTTATATTGTTCTTTGCAGACTCTAGGATGATTGCTACCCATTTCCATTCAGTAATAGGCGTGTTCTACTCAGCGATGGTGTTTGGAACGGTTTCGCTGACGTTTCTCACGTTTTTCCTGAGGGCCATAAAGTTTGACTATTGGGACAGTATGGCCACCCTCTTTCCGAGCATAGGCAAAAACGAGGGGACTGCCATTGCTATAGCAGCAACAGCTTTCTCCCCATTCGTTGCAATAGCTCCCGCAACGCTACCGGTATTTCAGGTTATCTTCTTGATAACTTACATCAAGCTCAGGCCCAGGATAGCGCACTTCTTCGGCATAAAGGGGAAGGATGTAACCTTTAAAGAGGAAATGCTAAGGGCAGAAAAGGCATCAGAAAAGGCATAAGCTCCCTTTTTTATATAACACATTCCATTGCATAGATAAAAGAAAGTAATTCTAAGTTTTTATTCGGCAATTTTGCGTATAGCTATGAAATATATAGAAACTACTTTTAGTTATTAATAGTCAAAGCGCTACTAAGGTGTTTGTCTGGGCAAAACGGATAATGATTGGAACCGTTATGGAGTGTGCTTAGGAGATAGATCTTTACTTATTCTATATGTGCTTCTTACGTTTCTGGAAGGAAAAACTCCATGTAATAACTTAATACCTCTGGAAAACACTATATAATCTTTTGGTGTATATAAATTTGAATACAAAAACCGATGACTATAGAAAGCTAAGTCCTGAAGAATCCTTTAGGCTTCTCAAAAGCAGCCCTAATGGGTTAACGTCGGAAGAGGCTAAAAGGAGAATTGGGGTTTATGGATATAACGAAGTTAAGGAAAAAGAAGTAAGCCCTCTGCTGAAGTTCCTTTCATATTTTTATGGGCCAATGCCCTTTGTTATAGAGGTTGCAGCAGTACTTTCTATAATACTCCACCATTGGGATGATTTTGTCTTAATTATAGTCCTACTCTTTACTAATGTTGTAGTAACGTATTGGCAGGAAAGGAGCGCTAGCAACGCTATTAAAGAATTAATGAACAAGCTTGCCCTTAAAGCAAGGGTTCTTCGGGATAAGGCTTGGGCGATCATTGATGCAAGGGAATTGGTGCCTGGAGATCTAATAAGGCTTAGAATAGGTGATATCATTCCTGCAGACGCGAAGTTAGTGGAAGGGGAGTTTCTTTCCGTTGACCAGTCCGCGCTCACAGGTGAATCCCTCCCAGTAGAGAAGAAGGTTGGAGACGTTGTATATTCGGGTTCTGTGGTAAAGCGGGGAGAAATGACTGCAATAGTTGTTAATACCGGAAAGAACACTTATATTGGCCACACTGCCCACCTTGTGGCCTCTGCCTCTAGCGTTACTGGCCTTTCGAAGATCATTTCGAAGATAGTATATTTCTTAGTAGGCTTAGCTGTCATCCTTGGGGCAATAACGTTTTACTATGGCACTAGCATGGGTTTACCGATTCTAAGCGATCTACTATTTGTGTTGATACTGCTAGTCGCCTCGATACCAATAGCCCTTCCAGTTGTCCTAACCGTAACAATGTCTTTGGGCGCACTTTCACTAGCTAGGAGAAAAGCTATTGTGAGGAAGCTAGTAGCTATAGAAGAGATGGCAAGCATGGATGTGTTGTGTAGCGATAAGACGGGCACGCTTACTGAAAACAGGCTTACAGTTGGCCAAGTTTTTCCAGTCGGAAGCAATGATGTGCACGACGTCTTGTTCTACGCTTCCTTAGCTTCTAAGGCAGAAGACATGGATGCAATCGACCAAGCTATATATAATGCATTAGGTGGTAACGTTGATAGCTCTTACAAGCAGGTAAGCTTTATACCATTTGATCCTGTGAGGAAGAGGACTGAAGCTACCATAGAGCACAACGGGGCTAGGTTCAAGGTTATGAAGGGGGAGCCAAACACAGTATTGTCGTTGTGTAACGGCGCAAACATGGCTCAAGAAGAAATAGAAGCCATTAAAGGCAAGATAGAGGACTTCGCATTAAAAGGGTTCAGGGTAATAGCCGTTGCTATAAATTGGGGCAGTGGATGGCAGTTTGTTGGTCTCATCCCGCTCTATGATCCCCTAAGGCCAGACGCTAGGAAAACGATCAGCATAGCTAAAAGCATGGGGATAACGATTAAGATGGTAACCGGTGATAATGAGGCGATAGCAAAGGAAATTGGAAAGGAACTCGGGCTAGGTTCAAGGGTTATAACTGCTGAAGGTCTTGAGAAGGCTATGAACTCTAAGAATTTCAAGGCTATAGAAAGCGCGGATATATTTGCAAGGGTTTATCCTGAGCACAAGTTTTCCATTGTGAAGGCTTTGCAGAACATGGGCCACACAGTAGGGATGACTGGGGATGGTGTGAATGACGCACCGGCACTCAAGGAGGCCCAAGTGGGGATAGCTGTTCACGGCGCTACGGATGCTGCTAAGTCAGCCGCTTCGATAGTATTTGCTGCCCCAGGTATTTCAACTATAATCAAGGCAATCCAGGAAGGGAGGAGGATATTTGAGAGGATGCAGAGTTACATGTTGTATAGGGTAGTGGAAACGCTGAGGATACTCATCTTTATTACGGCCACAGTGATCTTGCTGCATTTCTACCCAATTACCGCACTCTTGCTAATAGTGCTTGCATTACTTAATGATCTACCTATAATAGCCGTTTCTACAGATAATGTGCTATACAGTCCGAGGCCAGAAAAGTGGAACATGAAGTACATCGCAGGGCTTTCAACACTGCTAGGAGGAATGGGAGCTGGAGAAACGCTTTTATTAATATACTTGGGAATATCGATATTTCATCTAGGTATAGCAGCTATACTTTCAATAGTTTTCCTGAAGCTTGTTGCCTCAGGGCACCTTACAATGTTTGTTACGAGGAGCAGGAAGGCGTTTTGGAAAATTCCTCCAAGCAGGCCCCTATTAATTGCCCTCCTCTCAACTATAGTTGTAGCATATGCAATGGTAGTTTTTGGGCTTGGGATGCCCCCTATAAGTAATGAAATTGCAGGGTTTGTGATAATCTATGCGTTTATCTGGTTCCTTGTAGAAGATGGACTCAGGATATTGTATGATAGAATGAATAAGAGACATGTCCCTTAAGGGTTTGCTTAAGCTTCCTTTAGGCCAAACATCTATTATAACCGTTTAATCCTTACTCAACTACTATTCCGCAGAGCCCTCCTGTTCCTTCTCCTGGAATCGCTTTATGAAACCATCAGCTATCCTCCTAGCTATCCTGCGTGCGGTCTCCTCATCAAAGTCAAGCGTTGACACTTTGGGCACACCAAGCTCAGTTATAGTTACCTCATATGCTGGCTCAATACCCTTACTTCTCAGTATTCTTGATGTACATTTGAGCGGACAGCCATTGATGGCTATGACTGCCTTGGCATCATGGAATATTTTTGAGTGTAGCTCTGATTCCGCAGCTACCGCTGCTAGGCAACACATCCTTACTAGGCTGGGATAGCTCTTTGTAAGGATCCTCGCCACTTCATTGCCTACTTGTCCAGTACTTGAGGCGCCGTCACATGTAGCTACTATTATGAGGTTTGGAGCATATTTACTGCAGCTTGGGAGAAGGCTATATTTGTACTGGCTTGTAACCATTTCTGACCACTGGTTAATATGAAGGTATGAGGAGTAGTAATATTTTAATATGAAGGTATGAGGAGTAGTAATATTCTTGCACCGAGAGCGGAACAGTCAGGTACATAAAAAGCAAGCCTCCCTCAAGCTATACTAGAGCAACTAAGCTTCCAGAAGACACTCCGATGCTTAACTATGGCATAGGGATTTGTGCGCTAGCATGTCATTATTACTTTGACTACTATGCCCCAGTACTTGCGGAGTTTCCTCACTTAATCCCCATACTTTTCAAGCTTGACAAGTACCTTCTCTCATTCCCTAAGATATATAGGCTCTAAGGACTTCAACATATCCTTCTCATTACCTAGCCCGTATAGCCTTAGACAGCCCACCCAATCCTCACCTAGTTATCCGCGTTAATAATTAAAAAGACATTACGGCTTCTAGGGAATTGTCCCATGTAGTACCTTATCGAGTGTAAATGAACTATAAAATGCCTCAAGATACCATGAGTTTCTGAGACAATAGCATTTAAGGACAGCCTATGGAGCTGAAGGTCTTGAATTCAAATCCCGGCGGATCAGCCACTTATGTTTGGTTATGGGGTATAAGAATCTGGAGCTTCGCTGGATGATTAATAAGCTTGGGAAAGGTTAAGATTTAAATATTTGAAGAACAGTTGTTCTCTATTGGGGCGCTGAGGTTGTCTATAGAGTGGAGGGGTACCGAAAAGGTAGAAAAAGAGTCAAGGCATGGGAGGCCCATCTCTATATTTATAATATGGCTCGCATCCAACCTTACTATTGCAGACTTTGCATTAGGGAGCATTTTGTATGGATTGCCCATATTCTGGATCATCTTTATAATTGTCTTTTCAAATGTAGTGGCAGGCCTGATATTAGGCTTAGTATCTGCAATGGGCCCTAAGTATGGCTTACCTCAGATGGTCATATCTTCAGCGATATTTGGAAGGAAGGCGAACAAAGCGTTTTCCCTCGCCCAATGGTTGTCAACGATTGGTTGGTTTTCCATTAATGCCATTATCGGGGCTATAGCGCTAATGAGCATTGTGAAGATACCATATTACATTTCTTTGTTAATAGTAGTAGCTATAATGGCTGTGATAGGGATCTATGGAATAGAAGTGGTACACAGCTTTGAGAAGTCCATGTCAATAGTCCTAGGAATTCTATTCTTGTTCCTTTTGATAGTGTCGTTTGAGAAAATAAATGGTCAAGTAATGATAAACTACAGTAAAAACGCTTCCTTCTCCCCATATTTGGTCGCTTTAGTTTTGGCGTCTGTGTTTTCCTACCTAGTCTCATGGACTCCATACGCTAGTGACTATACTAGGTACTTGCCAGAGAACACGAGTGCAAAGAAGATTATTTTTTATGCCATGGCTGGAGGCGCTATAGCCAGCATCTGGACCGAGGTTACAGGGCTAGCGATTTACATCGTTGCAGGAAACCCAAGCTTAAATATAATGCAGGCTACGACACAGGTAATCGGTAGGGGGTTATCACTTTTAGCGTTATTTTCCATCTTTTTGGGAGGCCTCTCCGCTAATGCATTGAACTTGTATTCAAATTCCCTGTCAGCCCAAGCCCTAAGCTATAAATTTAAGAGGGTATATGCAGCGATCGCCGGGGCAATTATAGGGTTTCTGCTAGCCTATATAGGAAACGAAGTTGGATTTACTTCATATTATGAAAATTTCCTTCTTACGTTAGACTATTGGATAATGCCATGGGCGGGGATACTAATCGCTTCTTTCTTCATTAAAAAGAATGCTAGCCAGGGTTTTAGAAACGCTGACTATAGGGCCCTTATTTCCTATTGTGTTGCCTTAATAATCTCGGCACCGTTTATGAACCTAACATCATATGGTATTCCATACGAGGGATTTGTAGCTAGGCTAATAGGAGGTGCCGATATCAGCTATTTTGTCTCTTTTGCCTTCTCAATAATCTTATACCTAATTTTGGCCTCTGTGGGGTCCCGAATTAATAATAAGTTGAAGGCTAGCGATGAGAGTTCCTTGTAGGCGTACAAGATTGTCGTCTTCAAGTTGTGCAGCAATTTTAAAAGATTATCGTACAAAGGGTTTTACAACTGAAAGCTTCGCCTTTTAAGGCGGGGATGAAATAGCTTCATAAATTGTGAATGCTAGTATTCTAGGGGCTTAGCGTTGCTAGGGCAATCCTCAAGCATGGTTATCAAGCATAGCTGAAAGGAATCTCCATAGCCTTTGAACCCCGGGGGAGATAAGGGTAACTAGCTGGAGACCTAGGTCTCTTAGTGTAGTGCAGTTCTTATGAAGACTCAATGAAGCCGTGCTTATTTCTCCCATTTCTAATTTTTAGTGATATTGTAGAATGGTAGTGGGGTAACTTTCGAATGACAAATTTTAAAAATTATTTGGAGTGCGTAACGTACGGGGATAATCTTTGAGTAGCTGTAATTTGTCGATGCACTTGCCAGAAAACCTAGTTGACGAATGGATAAGAGAAGATATACCATTCATGGATCTCACAACGAGCATACTAGGAATAGCCAATAGGCCAGCTAAGGCAAGCATTATACTACGTGAAAGAGCTGTTATGTGTGGTCTTCAAGAGGCAAGTGCTATATATAGGAGGCTAGGTGCTTTTGTAGAGAATAAGATCGCAGAAGGCACCTGGGGGGAGCCAGGGCAAGAGCCCATGGTTCTACAAGGCACTAGTGGTCAGCTACATGCTGGATGGCGAGTAGCCCAAACTCTTGTATCAATAGGCTCGGGGATAGCAACCTATACCCAGTTAATGGTAGAAAAGGCCAGAAAGGTTAACCCAAAAGTAATTATAGTTGCTGCACGCAAGGCACCTCCTGGCCTAAGACATTTATATTATCATTGCGTTCTATGCGGAGGGGCAACACCTCACCGTATTGGTATAAGTGATACTGTGTTAATTTTTCCTAATCATACAAGGTTGCTTAAAGGTATAGACAGGGTTATAGATAGGATCAAGGAGGCAAGGTCTCTTATAGGTGAACGCCAAGTTGTTGTTGAGGTTGAGAACCTTGATGAAGCTGTTAAGGCAGCAAAGAGTGGCGTTATAGATGAGGTACAGCTAGATCATGTTATGCCAGACAAGCTCTACTCATTTGTTGCAAAGATACGCGAGGTTAATGATAAAGTGAGGATAGCTGTTGGTGGTGGTATAAACCTTGATAATATAGAAAAATATGCTACTACTGGTGTTGATGTAATAGTCACTAGTGCACCTTTCTGGGCAAGGCCAATTGATCTTACCACAAGAATAGAAGAGTTAGATTAAAAGGTATGTCACGCTAAGCTTTAGTTTCTACATTTTCATACTTCATCATTATTTCTTAGCTACCACATAGCTGATCAAATAAGATACCTATATAGATCGTTGCTAAAGGTTTGTGATAATTCTCTTATTGCTTATCATTTCTTCAGTTTGCCTATGTTACCTCTAGATTAGCTACCAATACTTCTAAGCATCCAAGCCTGATTTTATTATAATTTATACCAAGTTGGCTTTAGTTTTTATAATAAGCCTTTACTTTTCTAGAGGAGATATGATTCCCTAAAATCTCCTAATTCTTCCTAAAATCTTAGGAAAAGTTATATATTAGCAGGTAGATATAAAGCTTAAGGAACTTGGAGGGTTATTATATTGGTACATCAGGAATTCATAAAGAAAGGGCGCGAGTGGGAAGATCTATATAGGGATAGATATAATCACGCAAAAAGAGTCAGGTCTACGCATGGAGTTAATTGTACCGGATCGTGCAGTTGGTTTATCTTTGTCAAAGATGGGGTTATAATTACCGAAATGCCGGCAACTGACTATCCAATAATAAATGATGACGTACCTCCCTATGAGCCACGTGGATGTTCTAGGGGGGCTAGCTTTTCTTGGTATGAATATTCGCCTCATAGAATAAAATACCCATACATAAGGAAATCCTTGTTAAGATTGTGGAGAGAGGCTTTAGAAAAATATAATGACCCAGTTTCTGCATGGGAGTCTATAGTCGAAGATAAGGATAAGTCAAGGTTGTACAAAGAAGAGAGAGGGAAAGGTGGGTTTGTGAGGTCTACATGGAAAGAAGTTACAGAATTGATTTCATCATCAATTGTATATACAATTAAAAAATATGGTCCAGATAGGATATTTGGGTTTACTCCAATACCTGCAATGTCAATGGTAAGCTACGCTTCTGGCACTAGATTTTTGTCTTTGATCGGCGGAGTTGTCATGAGCTTCTATGACTGGTACGCAGATTTACCTATAGCATCTCCCCAAGTATGGGGAGAACAGACGGATGCACCTGAAAGTGCTGATTGGTATAATGCAACATATATCATAGATTGGGGGACAAATATTGCAATGACCAGAACGCCAGACGCACACTTCTATGCGGAGGCAAGGTATAGGGGTACTAAGGTAGTCGCTGTTTCACCAGATTATGCAGACTTTGTTAAATTTGCAGATGTATGGATCCATCCAAGGCCTGGTACAGATGGGGCACTAGCACTAGCAATGGCGCATGTGATAGCTAAGGAGTTTCATGTAGATAGAAAGGTGGAATATTTTGAAAATTATTTAAAAAGGTTTACAGACGCGCCATTCCTAATATTGCTGAAAAGGAGAGGCAATGAATATGTGTTGGATAGATTCCTAAGGGCATCGCATATTGATAATGTTGAAAAAGGGGAATGGAAACTCGTCGTGTTTGATAAGAAAAGAGGAAGGCTCTCAATACCAAATGGATCTATAGGGTTTAGATGGTCTGAAGGAAGTAAATGGAACCTAAAGATGGAAGATTCCAGGGATGGGGCTGAGATAGACCCTGCACTAACTTTTTTCGGTTTACATGACGATCTTGTAAGTTTGAGCTTACCGGTCTTTGACACCCCTAGGTTCGTTACAAGAGAAGTACCTGTAAAAAGGATTAAAATGAAGGATGGAAAAGAAGCTTACGTGACGACAGTTTTTGATGTTTTGCTAGCAAATTTAGGAGTTAAGAGGGGAAACCTTAAGGGATATCCAGAGTCGTATGAGGAAGATGAACCCTATACGCCTAGGTGGCAGGAAAGTATAACAACAGTTCCTAAGGATCTAGTAATAAAAATAGCTAGGGAATTTGCAAAAAATGCAGAGGAGAGTGGCGGTAAATCCCTTGTTTTACTAGGGGCTGGGGTTAACCATTGGTTCCATAGTGACTTGCTTTACAGGGGAATAATAACTATCTTGCTGCTAATAGGTGCTGTCGGTGTAAACGGTGGCGGATGGGCACATTATGTAGGCCAAGAGAAGGTAAGGACATTTGAGGGATGGAATACAATAGCATTTGCCAGAGATTGGGTTCCTGCAACAAGGTTACAGAATACTACGTCTTGGGTATACTTCCATACAGATCAATGGAGATATGATGGCCTTACAATGAATAAGCTTTCACTAGATAAAACGTTATATGAGCATCCAGCCGATTATAATGTGTTAGCAGTAAGGAGAGGATGGTTACCTTTTTACCCTCAATTTAACGGGAATCCATTAGAGATAGTTAGGGACAAAGGTGAAAATGCCGTAGAAAAAACCTTAAACTTGATAAGGTCCAACGACCTTTCATTTTCGATATCGGACGTAGATAATACCATAAACTTTCCTAGAATACTATTTGTTTGGAGAGCTAACCTCTTATTCTCTAGTGGAAAGGGAAGCGAATACTTTTTAAAGCATCTTCTTGGAACCCACAACTTTGTTGAAAACGTTGAGAAGGCAAAAGGAAAGGTAAGGGAAATAAAGTGGAGAGACCCAGCCCCGCAAGGTAAGCTAGACCTACTAGTAACCTTGGACTTTAGGATGAGCGGAACAGCGCTCTATTCTGATGTAGTGCTACCAGCAGCTACGTGGTATGAAAAACATGACCTTAGCTCAACCGATATGCATACCTTTGTTCATCCATTTAATCCTGCTATAGATCCATCATGGGAGTCTAAAAATGATTGGGATATATTTAAGCTTATAGCAAAGAAATTTTCGGAGCTTGCAAAAAAGCATCTGGGTAAAAAGATCGATGTTTTATACTTACCCTTAATGCATGACACCCCCGATGAGATATCACAACATCTATTGGATAAAGATGCTTTAGATAGAGACCAGCTAATGGAAGAAGAGTTTGTTCCTGGTAAAACCATGGGTAAAATAGTTGCTGTTGAAAGGGATTATACAAAGATACATGATATGATGATTACTATCGGACCATTAGTAAAAGAAAAGAGCTTGAAGTTCTTTGGTATAGATGTAAACCTTGCAGAAGAATATGAAGAGTTAAAGAAGGATATAGGAGAAGTAAATGGCAAACCAAGCATTTTAGATGATATAAACGTCGCAGAGGCCATATTAAGGTTCAGTTCTGGTACAAACGGTGAGGTAGCGAAGAGGGAATATAAATACGTTGAGAAGGTAACTGGACTCGATCTTTCAGACCTTTATGATGGTATTAGTGAAATAAAGTATAGGTTCAAAGACCTTGTCTCTTCTCCAAAGAGGGTGGTAGACACGCCTATAGAATCCGGTATAGTAAAGAAGGGCAGAACCGCATCTTCATTTACTTTTAACATAGAATACCTTGTTCCTTGGAGAACCCTTTCAGGAAGGCAACACTTCTACTTAGATCATCCTCTAATCCTTGAAGAAGGAGAGGGTTTACCTGTGTATAAGCCACCACTTAATGAAGACTTTGTTCCAGGAGAAGAAAAGGGTTTGGTAATAAGAGTTCCAACTCCTCACGGAAAGTGGAACATGCATACTACATTTATGGATAACTTGTTTATGTTGCAGCTCTTCAGAGGTGGTCCAGTAATATGGCTTAATGAAGAAGAAGCGAAAGAAGCTGGCATAAATGATAACGATTGGGTCGCTGTTAAGAATGAAAATGGTGTTGTCGTTGTAAGGGCTGTGCTTTCCCATAGAATACCTAAAGGTATTGGCTACCTATATCACGCACAGGAGAGAACCGTTAACGTTGGTAAGTATAAAGGGATTCCAGGAGGTGCGCACAATGCAATAACAAGGGTTCAGGTAAAGCCTACAGAGATGATTGGCGGATACGCTCAATTCTCTTATTTCTTAAATTATTATGGACCTGTGGGAACACAAAGGGATGCAATAGCCCTCGTAAAGAAGGTGGAGGAAAAATGAAGGTTATGATGAATTGGATGATGGTCTTTAACCTTGATAAGTGCCTAGGTTGCGGTGCATGTACCATAGCTTGCAAAAACTTATGGACCAACAGAGAAGGAACCGAATATATGTTTTGGAATAACGTGGAGACTAAGCCTGGAAGGGGGTATCCAGTTGATTGGGAGGATCAGGAAAAGTGGCATGGGGGTTGGATATTAACAAAGGATGGGAAGCTGAAACTAGCTATTGGTGGAAGGGTTGCAAGGTTAATGCAAATATTTCACAATCCATACTTACCTACAATTGATGATTATTCGGAGCCATATACATTCACATATAAGAACTTGGTTAAGGCAGAAGGGGATGGCACTCAACCAACGGCAGAACCAATTTCTCTTATAACAAAGAGACCCCTCAGAATAAATTGGGGTAGCAACTGGGAGGACGATCTTGCAGGTGGAAGCCAAAACGTTGTGAATGATCCAAATATAAGAAAACATTTACAAAACAAGATAAAGGCCGATTTCGCGAGGGCTTTTATGTTTTACCTCCCTAGGATATGTAATCATTGTCTAAACCCATCTTGCGTTGCAGCTTGTCCTGCAGGGGCTATGTATAAGAGGCATGAAGATGGCATAGTTTTAGTAGATCAGATGAAGTGCAGAGGATGGAGGTTCTGTGTATCTGCATGCCCTTATAAAAAAGTTTACTATAATTGGAGTACTGGAAAGTCAGAGAAGTGCACATTATGTTTTGCAAGGCTTGAAAATGGTGAACCCCCGGCGTGCTTTCAGGGATGCGTGGGGCGTATTAGGTATATAGGCCCTGTGCTTTACGATGCTGACAGGGTCGTGTGGGCAGCCTCTGCCCCCGATCCAAGGGAGATAATAGATAGGCACCTAGAAATCATATTGGATCCATTCGATGAAGACATCATAGATCGTGCTCTTAGCCAAGGAATACATGAAGATGTTATAAAGGCTGCCCAGAGAACACCTGTCTATAAAATAGTAAAGGTTTGGAGGATAGCGTTTCCCTTACACCCAGAATATAGGGTGTTACCAATGCTATGGTACATTCCGCCATTAAGCCCTATAATTGAAAATACAAGGCTTGAGGACGAAAGGCTCTTTCCCTTAGTTGATGAGATGAGAATACCAATAGAGTACCTAGCTGCAATGTTTACTGCTGGAGATACAGGTAAGGTTAAGGAAGCATTAGGCAAATTAATAGCCCTAAGGATTTGGAAAAGGTCAAGAAGGTTGGGTAAACCTGTACCTGAGGAAGTCTATCAATATAAACTTACAGATGCGGATTTTGAGGAGATGTATAGGTTCTTGGCTATAGCCAAGTATGAGGATAGGTTTGTTATACCAACGTCTCACAAGGAGGAAGCATTAAAAATCCTTAACGATGAGGACACACCATACTTCGGACAAGGCTCGAAGGGATTTAGGATGGTGGTTAGGAAGAGGTTTAAAAAATGAACCAAGTATTACTTATTATAGCAGATTTGTTGGATTATCCGAGCAAATGGCTCGGAAGGGAAAAAGAAATACTGCTACAGGATTTGCCAGATGGAGTCAAGGAGTTCATAAAAATGGCCAGTTCCTATGATCCCTTAGATCTTGAAGAAGAGTATGTAAGCACATTCGATTTCAATTCTAAGACAACCTTAAACATGACTTTCTATATTACAGGAGAGGAAAAGAGCAGGGCTAGTGCCCCGAGGAGGGGCTACATATTGCTCAAATTAAAGGAGTTATTGAAAAACAAGACAGAATTACCTAGCAATGAATTGCCTGATTACTTGCCATCAATATTAAAAGTATTAGCACTAGATATGAATAAAGATATAGCTAATATGATCAAAGAACCAATGGAGATTCTTATTTCAAATTTGTCCAAAAAGAATAGCATTTTTTTGCCTATAGTTAGGCAGGCCTACAAAGAAATTTATGGTGAGGATATATGAGTATTATAAAATTAGTTATGTTCTTTGGTGGTGATGTTAGATGGTAAATGCAATTGAGCAGTTATTGTGGGTTGCATTTCCATATGTAACGATAGCAATATTTTGGGTTGGCCACATAGTTACATATACAACTAGAAGGTTTTATTGGACTTCTAGGTCCACACAACTTTTACAGAAAAAAGGACACATAGTCATAAATAACATTTGGCATATAGGTATTATAGTGGTGCTCTTCGGTCATATTGCAGGCCTTCTCGTGCCACAATCAGCATATGCTGCCATAGGGATTTCTGCATCAGAACATTACTTTATAGAGGGTGCATTTGCAGTCGTATTCGGAATAATGGCGATCGTTGGGCTTGTATCATTAATTGTGAGATCTTATTCTAATAGAAGGGTAATGGCATCGTTAAGGTTTACCGATCATTTCGTCTATTATATTTTATTGGCAGTAGTCTCTTTGGGTCTATATAACTCTCTGGTGTTACATTACCATTATTTGAACACCGTAACCCCTTGGGTGATAAGTATATTTACGTTACACCCAAATGCCGCTTATATGCTTGGTGTGCCAATAACAGTCCAATTACATGCAAGCCTTGCAATGCTTCTATTTATACTATGGCCGTTTAGTAGGTTAAGCCATGTATGGACTTTTCCAATAACGTATATATGGAGGCCATATATACAATATAGAGAATATTAATATCTTAGTTTTTTAATGCAATTATTAATTTGAATAAGTTACGCATGTTCTCTAGTAACTTTTTCTGTTGTGTTAAGGCTTTTATAAAGTAAAAGGATCCTTATAGCTTTAGGAGAAAATTTTACATTATAGAACACGCATTTCTTGTTTATATAATGTCTAAATTACACTTTAATAACAAATAGTAGCAGTCTTTCTAACAAATTTTCAACGCCTCATAATGTTTCTCTATTGTACCCCTAAAAACCCTTCTCTTAGCGTAATCGATAGCTAATGAGATTGATTAAAATATCTAATTTTGTTTTTAGCTTAAGCAGTTAAAACTTATAGCCCCTTTATATATATTCGTAAGGCAATAATGGTAAATATTTTTATTAAAATATAAATAGTTATATTATACATTTAAGATTAAGTACACTTGTTGCTATGAGCATGGATTGCAAGAGTTTCCGTCTAGCAATTTCTTATCAATAAGATAATATCTTACTATTTTTTCTAATCCCCTTCTAAAAACATCTTCAAAAGAAGAGGGCTTTATACCAATTTTTTCAGCCACTTCGCTTAACGTTGTCTTTCTATCTCTGCAGAAATAACCCATAGTATATGCAGTAAGTATTGCCTTTAATTGCTTCTCTGTTAGTTCTTCTTCTATATATGTATCTTTCCCAACCCTTTCTACCCTTAGACCTCTTTTTTTAATTAAATTTATAGCCTCTTTTATACTACCGTCCTCACCAATTACAGTATATATTACGCTTTCTTTTCCTTGGGGTTCTGCTGAGAGCACCAAGAGATCCGTCATTGAAATCGCCATGCAGGCCGAACAGCTTTTTTTATATATCAACATGGTGTTATTTTTTTTAGCGTATGTAATATTAAATTCTTCCGTCAACCCTTTTATTTTGTTATAATTATAGGCTTCTCTTAGTTTTATTATATGAAGGGTTTTAACTCTACCCGGCTTTATCTTTAGATGAGTAAAGCCGATATTATTTGACTTGAAGTAATTTATCAGGTCACAATCATCCCTATATATCTTTATTTTTGCCTTGATCACCTTTTTCATTATAGGTCTATCATCTATTTTAGTTTTTAGGATTAATATATTTGCCTATATATAAAAACAAATTATCCTAACCATTCAGGATCTTTTTTAAAAACATTAATCGGTTAAGAATAAAAAAGGTGATACGATGAACAACCATACGAGATACGTATTGGCTGCTGTTATATTCGTTTTCATATTTGCTTTTGCCCTCTATGCATACACCTTTACACACTTTGCCCCGGTTCCTAACGAAGTAATAACGAAGAACGGAACGATCCTTTTTACTAAAAAGCAAATAATAATGGGTAAGTATTACTTTCAAAAATACGGCTTAATGGATTATGGAAGCATTGAGGGAATGGGTGCATATTTTGGAATAGGTTTTACTGGATATACAGCGAGGCTACTAAAAGATTATGCCTCTTTGCAGTTGAGGTTAGACCCTATAAGCTATCATAATATGCCTTCTACATATAACTCAACAGAGTTGAGCGAAATAAAGGGTTATTTAGACCCAATAACATATTATAAAGAAAACAACACTTTCGTAGTGCCTAATACTTGGATTGGGGCTTTTAACTATGTAATCAATTATTATTCAATATATCTGGGCAAGAATGCATCGCTCTATAGATTGAAGCCGAACCTAATAACAAACAAGACTATAATTAGGGATCTCTCAGCATATTTTGTATGGAGTGTGCTAATATCATTAAAGGGATATACGCATGGTTATCCATACATAAAGGGATTTACACATTACACTAGCAATTCATTGTATGCTACATTCGCAATGATAGGGGCAATATTCCTTGTTGGAATACCGTTAATAGTATATATAATAAAGGAGCTCCTCTCTCATTGGAATGACCCAGTTGTGAAAATAGACTTACCTAAGCCAAGCAAGGAACAAAAGATTGCCTTGTGGATAATGTTGATAGCCGCGATAGGCTCCGGCATTCAAGGCTTACTCGGAGCATATATGATGCACCTTTACTCCACACCAAAGCTATATGGTCTGAACCTTATCCCGATTCTGCCATTTAATGTCGCTAGGGGGCTTCATATATGGCTTGCGATATACTGGATATCCGTGACATGGGTGATGTTTTCACTATTTGTGCTTCCATATTTTGGATTGAAAATATCAGAGAAACAGATGATTGGACTAAGTGCTTTCGTTCTTTTCATAGTTTTCGGTTCTTTGTTCGGAATTTGGGCAAGCTATCTTCAGATGATACCATCACCATGGTGGTTTATATTTGGGGCCCAAGGCAGAGATGTGATAGAGCCAGGTTCTTTCTGGGTAATACTAGTTTCTGCAGTTCTCTTTTATGCATCATACCTTTTCTATAAGGCTTCAAGGATTACCATTGATTTGTTAAAGCCTTTCTCTAGGGTTTTGTCATACCTTCTCCTAGGCGATGGAATAGGTATTTTTATTGGGGCTTTACCAATAGTTAAACCATTTCCATACTTTACTGAGGATGAGTTCTTTAGATGGATCTTCATTCATGCTAATGTAGAGGGGTTCTGGCCTGGTATTGTTATCGCAGTTCTTGCTTTATTGTTAGTCCTCCAAGGGCTTATTCCTGCTGGACTTGCAAAGGTAGTTGTGACAATTGATGCTATAACAGAGATATTGACCGGTATGATAGGTACTGCACATCACTATTATTGGACTGGATTTCCAGTAGTTTGGATGTATATAGGTGCAGTATTGAGCGTCTTAGAGGCAATACCGTTAGGCATGGCATTGGGATATGTGATACTCGCTAGCGCAAGGAACAAAGGAGAAAGTCTGACAGCTCTTCAAAGGGTCTTGATAAACTTTACCTTGGTTGCCGGAATAGGTGGTAGTATAGGGGTAATTGTATTCGGTGCTGGCTTTATGAATGCACCAATCTTGAACTATTTCACACATGACACACAATTTACAATGGCCCACGCCCACCTTGCTGTGCCTTTAGCTTATGGCCTTCCAACCATATTGATGTGGGTTGTATCTTATGCCTTAGCAGGTGGCTTTAGTGAGAAAGACTTGAGGCGCATATCGATAATGCCGATAATATATGGTATAGGCTTTTACATGCAAGCCTTAATTAGTCTTTTCCCAATGGGAGTCTTGCAATGGATGTATGTGCTAAAATATGGCTTCTGGTATGTAAAAACAATCACTACACCTAATGGCCATATAGGTTTTTGGGAACTACCTACTATACAGCATTTAATATGGATCAGGATGATAGGAGACCTTACAGCTGGTTTTGCCATAGCTATGATAATATTCTACATGCTAGCTAGATTCCCAAAAGCTATTAAATCAAAATAATTTTTTTTAAGTATTTATTAGTAAAAGTTTATATTTAAAAATAATATACTATATCTATTGTTTTACAGGTTTAGGGTTAAAGTATCAATCGTATTTGTAGCAATATAATTCTATTGAGGGCTTCGTTTATATGTCTAGTTTCTAAATCAGAAGATAACAAGTTTAAATCTTGGATAATAATTCTGATAATAAATTCTGTTAACTACACACCTAAGGTCTGTTATTGTCTGAGCTTCTTCATTCTTAGCTCATGAGTGTGCCAGATCGCGTGCATTTCATGAGCTTCTCTCTTTAAATATAAGCTCTACTAGGAAAGATATATTCAATTACTATCAACGCCCCTCCTGTTCTTCTATACAAAGCCAGCCACTAGACAAGTTTAAAATCATGAAAAGAGCATATAGAAGGTGTTTCTTTAGGGCTTGTTAATGCACATGATACACTATAGTTAATTAAGCTTTTCGATAACCAGCCCGTAGGTACTGCACATGCCTAAGCGTTCCGACAAGGATTACATTTATCTTGCCCCGGTAAACCCTATATCTTGAAAGGTCCCTTCGCTATGTCATCTTAGAATAATATAGCCTTAGAACTATCAGTCTATCTTCTACATTAATATTGAATAGTATTTGCTATTAAAAATTAATATAGCTAATGACTTTAATGGTTTTGAAACATGTAACCCTAGAGGGGCATAAAAGCTATATTTTTGCGTAATACTTTGAGAAGCTATAAGCTAGTTATTGATGTGTAGGCACAAGTAATATAAGTTCAAATTATTATTTGAAAAACTATGGGACAGTATAATAAAAACTACAAGAGGTGGTTTTGGGCAAATGATTGATGGAAAGGCATTGATGGCATATGTATTAAAGAAAACAGGATGTATTCATCCATTTAGGCTAAGCAGAATACTTGCATTTATTGAAATTGAGTGGCTCAAAGATAAAGGAGAAAGGCTTACAGAAATAAAATATGTCAGAGGACCTGGAGCCTTTTATATAGAGGGGCTTAAAGAGACTATAGAAGAAGACCCTTGCTTTAATAAGATAGAAGGGGATCCAAAGATTGGAAGGAGAGGCTGTATAGAGTATAGGTGTGAACCTTCTTCTCTACCTAAGGAAATAGAGGGTTTTGTTAATGAAAAGATTGAAAAGGCTCTAGGCTTTGAAGAACAGAGACTTAATGAAATTATTGTTAATAATGAGCTTTTTGAAAGAATATCACTTCCTGGGTGAGAAAGTTGCCCTTTATAATAGGTGTTAGTGGAGGAAAGGGGGGTACTGGGAAAAGCTTTGTTGTAACAAACCTAGCTGCCCTTTTATCTCAGAGGTTCAAGGTTGTCCTAGCTGATATAGACGTTGAGGCACCTAATGACTTCCTTCTCTTAGGACTAGAGGATCCTGGGAAGCCTGAAGACATTAGATCATTTTTCCCAATAATAGACTATAAAAAGTGTACTGCCTGCGGTGCATGCGCAAAGGTCTGCGATAATGGAGCAATAGTTATGTCTAAAGGGAAGCCTCCTATGATAATGCCGAGGCTTTGCAGTGGCTGTAAGGCATGTATTTATGCATGTCCCTATGACGCTATATTGCCAGGAGAGAGGGTCACAGGAAAGCTTTTCGTAAGAGACGTCTCTACAAAAATAGGATCATTTAGGCTTGTTACTGGGATGCTAAAGGAGGGAGAGGAGCACACTCCTCCAGTAGTAGTCTATGTTAAAAGAAGGGCTTTAGAGGAAGCCAAGGATAAGGATATTTTAATTATTGATACAGGGGCTGGGTCTGGAAGCTCTATTGCAGCTGCCTTTCAAGAAAGTAAGGTATTGATAGCTGTCACGGAACCTACACCTTTAGGTGCTCATGACCTTAAGGCTATTTTGAAGATAGCGAGAGGAAGTGGGATGAGGAGTTGGATGGTCATAAATAGGTCTGGTATAGGTCCTGAAGGCGAACTTCTAAAAATAGCTAAGGAATATAATGTGGAAAAGGTCTTCAGGATTCCTTATTCGAAGGAGGTAGTCCTTTCCTATGCAAGAGGAAAACTTATTGTTGCTGAAAATCCAAACTCAGAGCCTGCTAAGGTTCTTGGGAAGATCGCCGAAGAGATCTCAATGCTTATAATGAGGAGCTTTGTGGGGGTGAGAGGTTCTTGAAACTAGTTGAACTTGTAGTTGCTAGTGGAAAGGGGGGTGTAGGCAAATCCACGATTTCTGGAAGCCTCGCAGTTCTCTTGGCTAGAAAAGGCTTCAAGCTTGTTGCAGCCGATACTGATGCTGAAGAACCAAACCTTCATATAGTTCTTGGGATAGATAGGTGGGATAGGGTAGAAGAATACTACGAGGGTAGAATAGCATACATACTTCAGGACAAGTGTACTAAGTGCAATATATGCGCTGAGGTATGCCCTTTTGGAGCAGTTGAGGTTATAGATGGCGACTATAGGATAAATGAGTATATTTGTGAAGGTTGTGTGACATGTAGCTTAGCGTGCCCAGCCAAGGCGATAAGGTATAGGTTTGGGATCGTTGCAGGGCACATAATGTTTGCCGAGAAGACAAAATATGGATTTCCTTTAGTCTCAGGTGAATTGATTCCTGGAAGACCTAACTCGGGAAAGCTCGTTACTGAGGTTAAAAACAGGGCAAAGGCCATTCTTGGTAGTGAGGGCGTCCTTCTGCTTGATGCCGCTGCCGGTATTGGTTGCCAAGTAATATCAAGCCTTACAGGAGCTCAGTTCGCCTTACTTGTCATCGAGCCAACTAAAGCCAGCCTAAGCGACCTAAAGAGAATCCATAAGCTCACAAAGCACTTCATGATAGCTCCAATGCTGGTTATAAACAAATATGATATAAATCCTGAGATGATAGGTAAGATAGAAGAATATGCTAAGGAGGA
>Ga0256829_1000793_pt1 | contig 28692 bp, 27 predicted proteins | sample 131447metaG_FD_185979 | JGI IMG/M metagenome (GOLD analysis project Ga0256829, IMG submission 185979) | Hydrothermal vent microbial communities from Lau Basin, Pacific Ocean - 131-447 | ecosystem: Environmental > Aquatic > Marine > Hydrothermal vents | place: Pacific Ocean: Lau Basin | collected... | reverse complement strand
AAGGTACACCAACTTGGCGAGATAGAAGAATATGCTCTCTAGTTTGTGCCATTGGGCCATCAGTCGCAGCAATAACAAGAATTGCACCATCCATTTGTGCAGCACCAGTAATCATGTTTTTAACATAGTCAGCGTGACCTGGACAGTCTACGTGAGCGTAGTGCTTAGTATCAGTTTCGTACTCTACGTGAGATGTAGCGATTGTAATACCTCTTTCTCTCTCTTCTGGTGCATTATCGATTGCATCATAATCCATAAATGCTGAATCATTTTTTGTTGCAAGAACAGCAGTAATTGCAGCTGTTAGTGTTGTTTTACCATGGTCAACGTGACCGATAGTACCAATATTTACGTGTGGTTTGGTACGTTCAAATTTTTCTTTAGCCATTTGTTTCTCCTAGCTTTATTATTTACGGGTGGAATTATACCCAACTTTACTTAAGAGTTTTACTTTTTTTCACAAAAATATACTCTTAAACCATGCCCTTGAGCAGATGGACAAGACTTTAACCCAAAAGTCAAACTCCTGTCCATCGCACTGGAGCCCAGAAGCGGATTTGAACCGCCGACCTCTTCCTTACCAAGGAAGTGCTCTGCCCCTGAGCTATCTGGGCAAAATATTATTTTTACAAAGAATCAAACTAAATTTATCTTAAAGTTCAATTATATCTAAAAATAAAAATATCTATATGTTTACAGTAATATATTGGGATTGAGTAGTAGTTAAACTAACATAATTAGTAGTAAGAATAACTCAGCTCCCAGTTATGGAGCGGGTGACCGGATTCGAACCGGCGACAACCTGCTTGGAAGGCAGGAGCTCTAGCCAGCTGAGCTACACCCGCAGTAAAAACGATGGTGGTGAGAGGAGGATTCGAACCTCCGAAGGCGAAAGCCAGCAGATTTACAGTCTGCCCTCGTTGGCCACTTGAGTATCTCACCCCAGTTATTACTGGTCAAACACTGATATTTTAAAAATTAATGGAGCTGGTGAAGGGACTCGAACCCCCGACCTGCTGATTACAAATCAGCTGCTCTAGCCAGCTGAGCTACACCAGCACCGATAACTTTGTGCTTCCAATCAAATTGGACTGCAATTATAGTGACTTTAAGCTTAAAGTTTTATTAAACCAAGGCAAAAAAAGAAAAATATCTTAAATTTATTTTTCATCAGTAAAAAACATATAGTAAAAAAGCTATTATAGTTTTTCTACTTCACCTACAACTTTCCCAACCACACTAACTTCACCCGGTGCCATAACTTCTGTAGAGTATAGTTGATTATCTGAGATAAGTTCTATAGAGCCATCTACTTTTCTATTGAGCCTTTTTATAAAGAGTCCCCCAGGAGTCGATACAACAAAGATGCCATCTCTACTAATATTATTTTGATCTCTATCTATAAATACTATCGAACCATTCTTAAGTGTAGGCTCCATTGACTCACCATCTACATGTATTGCTTCTATCTTTTTGCATGATAGTTCTTCGTCGCTGATATTTCCATAGAAATTTTTAATTAATACCTTATCAACAGAAATTGTTTCAAACTCTTCTCCAAAACCTTCTGCTCCACCACCAGCACTTGCACGCACACTAGCAAAATATTTAACTTGAAAGAACTTCTCTGTCTCTTCAACAAGCATACCTGCAGATTGGTCGAAGAAAATCCAGTTTATGCTTATTTTTCGTCTTGCACAAAACTCCATTAACTCTTTGTATGGGATTGCACCTCTTTTTTTCATTGTTGCAAATGTAGCTTGAGAGATTCCTAACTCTGCTGCTACATCTTTATCAAATACTTTGCCACTACTACTTTCATTCGAAACAATATCTTTAACCTTCTCTATAATTTCATTAAAATTGTTCATAACCCTTCCCTCCTAATTATAATCTACATTCAGGCTATAAATAAATGTATCTATTTTTTCGCCTATCTCTTTATCTCCATCTTCAGGAGATGTAACTGTGAGTGCACAATTCCCAAGCATATTTGTCATTATTGCACTTGTCCCATTTTTTTTACCAATAAAATCTACAGATAAATTTCCATTAACTACAGATAAATTACATGGTGTAAACTCGGTTTTTTTACTCTTCTTTGTATATTTTCCTCTCAATTTACTTTTGACAATAAGAGGTTTATACGCAGAATCCATATATTTATGAATTATAGGTAGCATATATATAAGTGCCGTCACTGTCGAAGAATATGCAAAACCAGGAAGTGCTAAAATAACTTTATTATCTACTTTAGCAACCATAATATGCTGACCTGGTTTTAATACAACACCTTTAAATAGTACCTTTGCTCCTAACTCATCTCTTACAACATCCTTAACAAAATCAAAATCTCCAACACTTACACCTCCTGTACTAACTATAATGTCAGCTTCATTTAAAGCATTTTTAAACACTTTTTTTATATTTTCAACATTATCACCAACACAACCTAGTTGAATTGCTTCGGCATTATAGTTTTTCACTATAGCTTCTATAGTATAATTATTAGAACTTCTAATTTGACTTTGCTTAGTTTGCTCTTCTCCTAACTCAAGAAGCTCACTACCTGTGGCAACAATTGCTACTTTTGGAGGTTGATAAACTTTAACAGTTACATAATTTAAAGAGGCAAGCACTGCAATCTGTGCAAAATCTATTTTTGTACCTTTTTTAATTAAAACTTCACCTTTTTTAAAGTTTTCCCCAACTTCTCGAACACTAAAACAAAAAGGAACTTCTTCATTTATTAATATTTTATTTCCATTAACAGTAACATTCTCTATAGGTATTAAAGTATCACTACCCTCTGGCATGATAGAGCCTGTAAAAGTTTTAATAACTTCACCTGGAGTTAAAGTTAGTATTTTATCTGCACCTGCTGGATTAATAGCTGAAATTTTCAACTCTTGTAGTGCCTGATCTTCATACTTTAAAGCGTATCCATCCATTGCAGAAGTAGGATACTCAGGAGAATTAAAATCTGCAACAATATCTTCTGCTAAAAATAGATTTTGTGCTTCCATTAAAGGTAACTCAATAATCTCTTTAGGCTTTATATCTATAGAGTTAATAATCTCTATAGATTCTTCATAACTAATCATTTAACTATTCCCCTTTTGATAAAATTCCAGCTCCATTCATTGGAGTACTTCTATCTTCTGCATAAATTCTTCTGCCCTCGATTACATCATACTTCCATATTGGTGCATTTGCTTTAAAATCTTCTACAAACTCATCTATCAACTCAAGTGCTACTCTTCGTTTTGGAGATATAACTGCACTTATGTACGAACTTTTATTCACTGGTACATCACCAATACTATGTGCCATTTTAACTATTGCACCTCTCTGCTGTGCCTTTTCTTGCCAAGATTCAAACCAGCTTTTAAGTATAGGTTCATATATATCAAAACTCAAAGCCTCTATTTCATTTTCTTCTCTAATTGTGCCAATAAAAGTAATAAATGCACCATAATTTAAATTACTTGATTCTTTATACCATTTAGATGTAATTTCATTAACATTTAATGGCTGATTGTACAATTCCATAATCAGCCTCCACATACAGGAGGCAATATAGATACTTTATCACCATCTTTTAACTCATAATTTGCATTAGTTACTATTGTATCATTAATAGCAACTGCTGAATTTTTAGCCCATTTCTTTAACTTTTCATTGTTAGACATATATATAGAAAGCTCATCTAGTGTTTTAATATCTAATTTAATAGAATCAACTCCAATTGGACCCAAAAATTCAATTTCTACCATTTTCACCTACTTTTTATATTAAACATATATTTTACAGTGTTAATTATATTAATAAACTCTTTATTAAATCTTAAAGAGTTATTATTATTTCTTAATATCAACAAAAAAACTGTCAATTTGTCATATTTTTTGTTACTTTTCGTATATTAAAAACTTTAAATCCATATAATCATATAAAATTTTATCCCTTTTGATATAAATATCTAAGAAAAATAAATATTTTTTTTAATTTTTTATATTAAAATAAAATTTTTCTACTTTTAATAAAACAAAAATGTTCTTTTTATTAAAAAATATTAATACTCACAATATTAAAGTACATAACTTCAGTTAAAATTTTTTATATATATTAAAGTAAACTTTTTTAACATCTAAGCAGTATATATTTAAAAAATTGTGTTAAAATTCCAACAAGTCTTATAGGTTTTTACAAAAAAGTCTATATATATAGGAAAGATATGAAAAATTTAATTATAGTAGAGTCACCGGCTAAAGCTAGGACTATTAGTAACTTTTTGGGTAGGAATTATAAAGTTGTTGCGTCTAAAGGGCATATTCGTGATTTACCAAAAACTGCATTTGGTATAACAATAGATAATGGTACATTTACACCTAAGTATGTTGTCTCAAAAGAGTCAAAAGATACCGTTAAAGAGTTGAAGAAACTTGCAAAAGAGGCAGAGACAATATATATCGCGACGGATGAGGACCGCGAAGGAGAAGCTATTGGCTACCATATTGCAAAAGCTATTGGCAAAGAGCCTACTGAGCTTCCTAGAATTGTATTTCACGAAATTACAAAGAGTGCAATTAAAGGTGCACTTGATAATCCAAGAATTGTAGATATGCACAGTGTAGATGCACAGCAAACCAGAAGATTGCTCGATAGAATTGTTGGTTATAAACTCTCTCCTTTGCTTGCTAGTAAAATTCAGCGTGGGCTTAGTGCTGGGCGTGTTCAGAGTTCGGCGTTGAAAATTATAGTAGATAGAGAGCGTGAAATTAGAGCATTTAAACCAGTAACTTACTTTACTATAGAGGCACTATTTAATGGTAATATTAACTCTAGTATCTATAGTTTCGATAGCAAAAAGTTATCTAAACTTAGTATTAACTCTAAAGAGATGGCAGATGAGATTGTTAATAGCTCTAAAGCCGACATCTTTAAAGTAGATTCTATCGAAACTGTTAAGAAAACTGCAAGAGCACAGCCTCCGTTTATGACATCTACACTTCAGCAAGCAGCATCAACTCAGCTCGGCTTTGCACCAAAGAGAACTATGCAGATTGCTCAAAAGCTTTACGAAGGTGTTAAGACAAACAACGGTGTAAGCGGTGTTATTACATATATGAGAACTGATAGTTTAAACCTTGCAAAAGAGGCGGTAGAGAGTGCTAGAGAGTTTATAGGCAAAAAATTTGGCGACAAGTATCTGCCAAGTAAGCCAAAAGTTTACACTACAAAATCTAAAGCTGCACAAGAGGCACACGAAGCTATTCGTCCAACAAATATAGAGTTTACGCCAGAGATTGCAGCGAAATATTTAGAGAGTAGTGAATTAAGACTATATACTCTAATTTATAACCGCTTCTTAGCGTGCCAAATGGCAGATGCGAAGTATGAGTTGCAAAATGTATTCTTTAAAGGTAGCCGTGCGGTATTTAAGGCTCAGGGTAAAAAGATGCTATTTGATGGTTTCTACAGAGTTGCAGGTTATAGTGACAAAGATACTATACTGCCAAAATTAGAAGAGGGGCAAGAGGCGAAACTAGATAAAATTGATGCAACAGAGCACCAAACAGAGCCACCGGCAAGATATAGCGAAGCAAGCCTTATTAAAGAGTTAGAGAAGCAGGGGATTGGGCGACCAAGTACATATGCACCAACAATTTCTACTCTACAAGCTAGAACATATATAGAGATAGAGAAGAAGAGAATACACCCAACCGAGATTGCATTTACAGTTACAGAGCTTTTAGAGAAACACTTCGATGAAATAGTAGATGCAAACTTTACCTCTAAAATGGAAGCAACACTAGATGAAATTGCAGAGGGCAAAGAGAATTGGCAAGAGGTTTTAAGAGAGTTTTATGAGCCATTTATTGAAAAACTCGAAAAGGGTAAAAAAGAGATAAAGTCTCAAAAAGTTGTTATACCAACTGGCGAGAAGTGCCCAGATTGCGAAGATGGCGAACTTGTTATTAGAAAAGGAAGATATGGAGAGTTTATTTCGTGTTCTAACTTCCCTAAGTGTAAATATAGCCGTAATATGAAAGAAGATGGTTCAAAAGAGGAGCCAGAGACTACAGATGAGGTTTGCGATAAGTGTGGTAGCCCTATGGTTATTAAGCAGTCTCGTCGTGGTAAGTTTTTGGCTTGTTCGGCATACCCAAAGTGTAAAAATGCCAAGCCTCTTACTCCACCTAAAGAGGCAGAGGCACCATGCCCAGAGTGTGGTGGCAAACTGCTAGAGAGAAGTGGAAGACGCGGTAAATTCTTCGGATGCGAGAATTACCCAAAATGTAAATTTATTACAAACGCAACCCCACTTAAAGAGAAATGCCCAGAGTGTGGATATATGCTTGCTAAAAAAGAGTTAAAAAACAAAACCGTAATTCAGTGCCTGAAAAAAGGGTGTGGCTATAAGGTTGAGGAAGAGAAGTAAGTTGAAAGTTTGAAGTTGAAAGTTTGAAGTTTGAAGTTGAAAGTTTGAAGTTATGGAGTGTAGGGGTAGGTCTTGTGCCTACCCACAAATTTAAACAACAGTAAAATTAACCAACTCTGTAGAGTGAAGTGTCCTAATTGCACCTTGCCATCGCCGTCATTCCCACGAAAGTGGGAATCCACAATTAAAACTGTAAAAAGATTGTAACTTTTTCAGCAATATAAGCCGTGGATTCCCGTTTCCACGGGAATGACGCAGTGGCTAGCTTTTATAGGAGATAAAACTCTTAATGTCATTGTAGGGGTAGGTCTTGTGCCTATCCATAAACAGCCCTAAAGGTTAAATTTTGAATACTATTAAAATAGGCATTTTATCAGACACCCACAGACGAACAGATTTACAAGAAGCAGTAATTTCAAAACTTAAAGCCGAAGGAGCAAAATATCTACTGCATTTAGGCGATTTAGAGTTAGAAGAGAATTTAGCTAGTTTAAAAAATAGTGGCTTGCCATATGCTGTAGTTTTTGGTAATAATGATATAGCTTTAAAAGGTTTAGAAAGTAATTACAAAATTTCTAAAGAGCCATACTACCTAAAGATAAAAGATATAAAAATCAAAATGATGCATATGCCATACTATATGAGTGCCGATAGTGATATTGTGCTTTTTGGACATTTGCATAAATTTAGTGTAGAATACAGAAACGAAACTCTGTTTTTAAACCCAGGCGAAGTTTGTGCTAGAAATAAAAACTTGACCGAATGTGTGCTTTTAGAGGTAGAGAAGAAAAACTATACAGTGAACTATTTTTATAAAGAGCCAAATGCAAGTAAGTGGAATAGTAAAGTGTTTGAATTTAAAGGAAATTGATGAGTAAAATATTTTTGTGTGCAATAAACAATATTCTTAGTGGAAATTGCAGTGAAGATTGTAAATTTTGTACGCAAAGTGTTCGCTACAAAGCCAATATAGAGCGTTATAAATTCAAGCCAATAGAGCAAATTTTACAAGAGGCAAAAGAGGCAAAAGCAAATGGTGCTATAGGCTACTGCTTAGTAACTGCTGGTAAAGGCTTAGATGATAAAAAGTGCGAAGAGGTAGCAAAAATTGCCCACACAATCAAACAAAATATAGATGGCTTAAACTTAATAGCTTGTAACGGTACAGCTACGCTAGAGCAGTTAAAATATTTAAAAGCAAATGGAGTTGATAGCTACAACCACAATTTAGAGAGTTCTAAAGAGTACTATCCAAAAATTTGCACAACTCACACTTGGCAAGAGCGTTTTGAGACTATAGAGAGTGCTAAAAGTGCTGGGCTTAAAACTTGTGTTGGCGGGATTTTTGGAATGGGTGAGAGTGTAGAAGATAGAGTAAGTCTAATAGACTCTATAGTCTCTCTGAATCCAGAATCGGTACCTTTAAACTTTTTTATTCCTAACGACTCTTTGCCTCTGAAAAGTAGAAATATAGAGTATCAAGAGGCAATAGAGATTATAAAAAGTGTTAGAGAAAAATTGCCAAATGCACGTATTATGGTAGCAGGTGGAAGAGAACAGATGTTCACAACTACCAAAGCGGAATTAGAGATGTTTAAAGCAGGGGCAAATGCTATAGTGATAGGCAATTACTTAACAGTAAAAGGACTAGAGCCAAAATTAGATAGAGACAGACTGGAAGAGATGGGGCTAGAAGTAGCTACAAATTGTAATGGCAAGTGATATTTACTTAATACTAACACTATCTTTGATATTATGGTTATCTCCAACAGTATCTAAATATATACGCTTACCAATACCTGTAGTAGAAATTACTGTAGGCTCAATATTAGCCGGTATTGGTATTATTCATAAAAATGAATATTTTGATTTGATAGCAGAAGTTGGTTTTTTATATCTAATGTTTTTAGCAGGATTAGAGGTAAACTTAAAAAAATTAACAACTGCACCACCTGCCTTAATAAAAAAAGGCTTTGCATATCTTGTGATATTGGGTGGGCTGTCTGCTATAATTTGCTATTTATTGGGCTTTAATATAATATTTATTATATCCATTCCTCTTATTTCTATCGGACTTTTAGCTTCACTATCTAAAGTATATGGTAAAGATACAGTATGGATTGAATATGCATTTATAGTTGGTGTTTTAGGAGAAATTGTAAGTATTATCACTCTTACAGTTCTAGATGCTGCTAGTGAAGTTGGCTTTAGTTTTAAACTTCTAGAGAAGCTCTCTATACTTTTTGGTTTTATTCTTTTAATATATATACTTTATAAAGCCTTAGATTTACTATTTTGGTATCTTCCTGAGTTAAAAGATAGATTAATGCCAAAAAATAGTGATAGTGAGCAAGATATTAGGCTTAGTATGGCTCTATTTTTCTTACTAATAGTTGTTATGATTTGGTTACACTTAGAATTAGCACTTGGGGCTTTTATTGCAGGAGTTGCAATAAGTGCATTTTTTCATCACAACACAGAGTTGGAAGAGAAAATGTCTAGCTTTGGCTTTGGACTTTTGGTTCCACTATTTTTTATTCATGTCGGCACTACTTTTGATATAAATGCATTGTTTTTGGATAGTGTCTTTAAAAATGCTGTTATGATTACTATCATATCTTTATCTATAAAAGTATTTCCTGGTTTTATGCTAAAAGAGTTTATGCGAGATAAAGATATTATAATGATGGCACTATCACTTTCTATGCCTTTAACCTTAGTTGTGGCTGTTGCAACAATAGGATATGAGATGAAGTATATTACTTTCTTAAATTACAACTCTCTTATTTTAGCGGCTATATTAGAAATTTTGGTAGCTATGAGTGCCATTAAAATATTAGCTAAGAAGACATAAGAGCACCTTCAATAATATTGGAGGTGCTCTTAAGTAGTATGTTTCGTTATCTTTAATTCTTATATGGTAAAATCATTTTAAAAAATGGGGTTGTATGTTAATTTTTGGGTCTATCTCTTACTTAAATCTCTTGCCTTTTCAAATTTTTTTGAAAAAAAGAATCTCTAACTCTCAATTTAAACAGATCATTAACTATAAAAAAAGTGTACCCAGCAAGATAAATAAAGAGTTCAAAAATAAAAAAATAGATGCCGCTTTTATCTCTAGTGTAAAGAGTAAAAATTGCAAGTGTACCGATATTGGAATATTAGCAAATGGGGCTGTTTATAGTGTTTTAGTTCTTAATGATAAAGCTAGTTTCGATAGCGAATCGGATACTTCTAATGCTTTAGCAAAAGTCTTAAATATAAAAGGTAAGGTAACTATTGGCGATAAAGCTTTGAAGTATTACTTGGAAAATAGAGATAGCAAAGATTTTTACGATTTAGCACTAGAGTGGCAAAAGAGAAAAAACTTACCATTTGTATTTGCAAGACTCTGTTATAACAAAAATGGTAAACGAATTAAAAAACTGGCAAAAGAGTTTAGCTTAAAAAAGTTTAAAATACCACAATACTACCTAAAAAAGGCAGCCAAATCTAAAGGAATTACTCCACAAGAGCTAACTTGGTATTTAAATTTTATATACTACAAATTGAGTCACAAAGAGAAAAAAGCTTTAAAGCTTTTTTTGAAGTTAGCGAAAGATAAAAAGAATAATATAAACCCAAATTCCCGTTAAAGAAGTTAAACTGATCCAAATAAATGTTCTTATTCCACTCTTTTTATGAATTTTACTTTTAATACCAGGAAGAGAGCCATTCGCATAATTAATTAGTCCACTTATTAATGTTTTAGACCAAACAAATAACATAATAGTTGCAATAATAATATGTATAATTAACACTGTTAATACATAATTATGAGATATTGTTACACCTTTGATAAAAAAATCAAATCCTCCACCTATACGAACTCCATATTCAAAATAAAATATCACAATAATAGAAAGAATAAATATAAATAATTGCGAAAATAGATGTAATTTAATTCTACCCCTTTTTGCAAGCAGTATAGATAATAGTATTAAAAGTGGTAAAAAAGTCACTATTAATGTTACACTATCCATAAAAAATGGTGCAGTTGTACCTAAAAAACCTTTTTTAAACATATAATTCATATTTTCCTCCTATTGTAGCTCTCTGTAGATATTTATATACTATTTTAGATAAAATAGAAATTAATGTTATAATTCCACTATGAAATTTTACAGAATATATATAGAACTTACTAATGTTTGTGGGCTTAAGTGTTCGTTTTGCCCAACTAAAAACTTACCAAATAAAACTATGAGTTTAGATTTTTTTGAATCTATTATTAAACAAGCTAAAGATTACACTAAAGAGATAGCTTGCCATGTTGTTGGCGACCCATTTACTTTGCCAAATTTAAATGATTATTTAGATATTATCGATAAGTATGGGCTTAAAGCTCTGCTTACAACATCTGGCTACTATATGAAAAAACAGCCCAGCTCTACGCTTTTTCACCCATGTGTTAAACAGATAAATATTTCGCTAAATGCATTTAACAAAAATGACAGTAGTATAACTTTTGAGCAATATATAGAACCAATCTTAGTACTTTGCAAAGCAAAAGATAAAGAGGCAAAAGAGATTTTTATAAATTTGCGTATGTGGAATTTAGATAGTAATTTAAGTGAAGATAGTTACAATCAAGAAGTTTTTGCAAAATTAGAAGAGGTTTTTGGTGTAAAAGTAGAGTATAAAAATCCAAAAGAGAGTGTTCGCTTAGCTTATAAAACTCTGCTACATTTCGATACCTACTTTCAGTGGCCATCACTAGCAAACCCTATTTATGGGCATGGAACTTGCCAAGGCTTAAGTTCGCATATTGCTATTTTGGCAAATGGCGATGTAGTGCCTTGTTGCTTAGATAGTGAAGCTGTTATGAAGCTTGGTAAGTTAACGAATCAGAGCCTCTTTGATATATTAAATGGCAAACGAGCAAAAAGCATAAAAGAGGGGTTTGCTCAAAATATCTGTAGCGAAGAGATGTGCTTAAAGTGCTCTTATAAAGATAGGTTTAATCTTTAGGCAGCTCTTTAATCTCTGGCTTATTATCATCTTTGCTATCTTTAAATTCGCTAAAAGTAGAGTCTAAATCTTTTACGAACCCCTCTACTTTATTGGTTAAATTTTCAAAAAAGTTTTTTGTCTTTTTTAAATCTAGTGAAATATGCTCATCATCAACTTTTACACCAACACTATCTTCCAAATCTACTTTGCCCTCTTTGATGCTTTTGCTTAAATCTTCACTCTTTTTCTCTAAAGTACTCTGCAAACTCTCGAAGAAGCTTTTTGTTTTGCTCAAATCTATATCTATCTTTTCATCAGATATATTTATACCCAATAGTGAAAGTATATTCTCTTTTTTATTTTCCATTTTTGCTCCTTTTTTATTATTGTACAATAAAATAATATTTAAAGCAAATCGACTCAATTTTGCAAAAATTTTGATATAATAATAGAAATAAATTAAAGGAGTTTAGTATGAGTGATTTATCAAAAGTGATAGATGAGTTTAAATTAAGCGGAACAGAGAGTGGAAAAGTAGAGGTTGCTGTTATAAAAGAGCCATATGGTAAAGATAGCGAAAGTGTGGCAAGTATTGGTATATTTTTAAATAGCGATGCAGATGAGCCAAATTGGAAAGTTCATATTCCAAAAGCTAATATCGATGAAGTTATATTTGCACTACAAAAGGCAAAAGAGGAGCTATAAGCTCTCTTACTTAACTATATGTATAAATTTTTAATTTTAACTCTCTTAAGTGTAGTTGTTTATTCTCAAAATAACAGTACCAAAATTGATACTAATTCTACAAAAGATTTAAACAGTACAAAAAAATCTGTGTCGAAAAAAACAAAGTTAGAAAAAAATATTGAAAAAGCTATTGAAAAAGAGAAAAAGTTTAAAAAAGAGCAAAAGTTTTATCAAGGTAAAGATTATAATTTAACAGATAAAAAAATCGACTCTAGCTCTCTTGATAAAATTAAAGTGATAAAGCCCGATTACGATTTTGAAATGTTAGAGTTTTAAACTAAAGGTAGCTCTAATGCCATTAAGTCAAGAGCTTTAACTCCATAAAATGCACTAAGCTTAAAGCACTAAGCTAAAAGCTAGCCACTTCGTCATTCTCACGAAAGTGGGAATCCACGGTTTAAATTGTCAAAAAGTTAAATTGCAACTTATAGATAGTTCAAACTGTGGATTCCCTTTTTCAGAGATTGTGAAAAAACTTAAAAAATAATGGAAATGAGGCTTTAGCCTCATCTTGTTATTGCCATTTATTGGTAATATTTTTGCGAGACCGAAGTCTCACTTCCAAGAAATACCAAGTTTTTTCACAATCTCTCACGGGAATGACGGCGATGGTAAACATTCAAGTTTATATAATAACTTAACTCCATTTTGTAAATGTAAAATCCTTAATTTAATGGCAATGTGGCTACCCCTATAAGAGGTAGCGTTTATTTAACAGAAATATCTCTGCGTTTTTTATTCTCTACTTTTTCAAATGTAATAATTAATCTACCATCTTCATATTTTGCATCTATAGAATCGCGGTCTATGTCGTCGCTTAGGTAGAAAGTTCTATAAAATTTTCCGAATTTGCTTTCGATTAAATAGTAGTCGCTCTCTTTAACCTCTTTTTTCATTTTACGCTCTGCAGTAACTACTAAATAGTCATCTTCTACACTTACATTAATATCTTTTTTATCTACACCGGGCAAGTCAATTTCTACTGTAAAGGTATCTTTTTTTCTATTGTGCATAATGTTAACAAGCGGGATATGTCTTGCGACATTTGCAAATACCTCTTTAGTTTTCTCTATGCCCTCTACTATACCTTGTTCTACTTTTTTCTCTACATTTTGTAATTTTTTTGTTACATTAGCCATTTTGCACCTCCTTATTTAATTTCGATTTTTTTAGGAGCTTTTTCTACTTTTTCTATTTTTGGAATCTTTATCTCTAAAACTCCATTATTATGTTTTGCCTCTATTTTATCTGTATCTACATCTTCTGGTAGGCTAAAGCTTCTCTCAAACTTACCATATACAGACTCAACTTTATAGAAGCTATCATCTTTATGCTCCTCTTTTACTTTACGAACACCGCTAATTGTAAGGGTATTATCATTTACATCAATATTAATATCATCTTTTGAAACACCTGGTAAATCTACCTCTATATAGTAAGCATCATCTGCTTCTCTTGTATTTACGGTTGGAACAAAAGCGATATCATTTGGTTTAGACTCTTGTACATTAAGCAGTTTGCTAAATTGCTCTCTTAACTCTTCTAATTCAGCAAATGGATTATAACCTTTTACTACATTCATCTTTGAACCTCCTGTTATTTTTTGAAATTATATAGAATTTTAAAAAGTATAGTTGCTACCTAAGTTGCAAAATTTATACAAAATTGCTATAATAAGTAAAACAAAAGTTTATTATAAGGAATTATTATGCTTAAAAACTCTCTTATTATCGCACTGTTGGCAATTTCATTATTTGCAGAAACAAATAGTACTAAAATTAAAGATAATAACGATAGCAATGCCACAATAAGTAAAAATTTACAAAAAATTATAGCTAAAGAGAAAAAGTTTAAAAAAGAGCAAAAGTTTTATCAAGGCAAAGATTACAATTTAAGCGAAACTGCTGTAGATAAATCTACTGTGAAAAAAGTTCCACTAATAGAGCCTGATTATGATTTTGATATGACAGATGTGTACAACGACCAGTAATTTCGATATAATTTCTACTAAAAAAGGGTAGCAATGTCTATTTTAAGAAATTTTTCAAAAGTGGCACTAACTACAGGTTTGGGTGCATTTTTAGTAACTGGTTTAACAGGCTGTAGCAAGAGTGAAGATAATACTCAACAAGCACAAACTAAGGCAAAGGGTGCTTTTGTTGTAATAGAAGAGGTAGCTAAGGGAAAGTATAAAATTAAAGATGAATTTCCAGCAGATGAGACTAGAATTGTGTTAAAAACACTTGACGGTAAAGAGAGAGTTTTAACTCAAGAAGAGATGGATGCTTTAGTTAAAAAAGAGGCTGCAAAAATAGATAATGGAACATCTGAATTAACCAAAGCAGATGGAGCTCAGCAAATGAGCAGCGGTATGGGGCTTGGCGAAGCAATTATGGCGAGTGCTGCGGGTGCAATTATCGGCTCTTGGATTGGTAATAAACTATTTGGCAACCAAAACTACCAAAATAATAGAAAAGCTGGATATAAATCGCCATCTACTTATACAAGAAGCAAAAACAGTTTTAATAAACCTAGAAAGAGTATGAGCTCTTCTAAAAAGGGTGGCTTCTTTGGCAAGAAGAGTACAAGTAGCAGTAGAAAAGGTGGATTCTTTGGAGGCTTTGGTGGTTAATTTAAAAAAAATAGAGCCACTAGATAAGAGCTACTTAGAAGAGTTAGGCTTTGTATGGCATACAGATAACGATGATAGTAGCTACATTGCCGATGAATTAGTAGTACTTAGTGAAGAAGAGGCAGAAGCGTATGCAAATGCTGCTAATGAACTCTATGATATGTTTGTTGAAGCTGGAGAGTATATTATAGAAAACGAGCTTTTTCACGAAATTGGAATACCGTTTAATTTAGTAGATATAATAAAAAAGAGTTGGGAGAGCGATGTTCACTGGCACCTATATGGTCGTTTTGATTTTGCTGGTGGAGTTGATGGAAAACCTATAAAGTTATTGGAGTTTAATGCCGATACCCCAACTGCACTATTTGAGAGTGCAATTATTCAGTGGGCAATGTTAAAACAAAATGGCTTGGAAGAGAGTAGACAATTTAACTTTATCTACGAAGCCTTGCTAGATAACTTTAAACGAATAGTAACCCTGCAAGAGGATACAAGTAGTTTTGATGAGCTTTATGAAGGGTGGAAATTTCTATTTAGCTCAATAAAAGGAAACCCAGAAGAGGAGAATACCGTAAGATTATTGCAACATATTGCAACCGAAGCTGGCTACAATACAGAGTTTGGATATATAGACGAAGTAGAGTTTGATGAAAATGGTATTTATTATAACGAAGAGAAGTATGAACTATGGTTTAAACTAATTCCTTGGGAAGATATAGCTATAGAAGAGAGCGATTTAGCTATGATTTTAACAAAAATTATAGATAACCAAGAGGCAATTATATTTAATCCATCATATACACTAATGTTTCAAAGCAAAGGATTTTTAAAGATACTTTGGGATTTGTATCCAAACCATCCACTACTACTAGAGAGCTCTTTTGAACCATTAGATGGTAAAAAGCAAGTCAGAAAGCCAATTTTTGGAAGAGAAGGTGGCGATGTAGCAATTTTAAATGCCAATGGCGAAGTAGAAGAGGAGAATAAAGATATATACGGCAATCATAAAATGCTCTACCAAGAGTATGTAGAGTTAGCAACCGATGAATCAGGCAACAGCTACCAAGCCGGAGTATTCTACGCATGGGAAGCTTGCGGAGTAGGATTTAGAAGGGGTGGCAAAATTTTAAATAATATGTCTAAATTTGTTGGGCATATTGTTAAACCCAACTTGGGTATTAAAGATTAGCAAAATTTTAACTCATACGATTAGATTATCTAATCTTTATGAGTTTTATACTTTCAACAATAAAGAACTTCAGTTATTTAACCATAGTAAAAACTACTCTTGCAACTCTTTAAACAAGACTTCATACTTAGCATTAATCTCTTCTTCTTTCTCACTAGCTATTTCTAGTTTTTCAAACAATTCATCTACCTGCTGTTGCAACTTGCCTATCTCTTTAGATATTTCCATAATTTTACTATTGTCAGCTTTTACGGAGGCCTCTTCTAATATGCTGTTTTTAGCCTCTATCTGCTCTTCTAGTTTCTCTATCTTCTTTTCGCACTCTGCTATCTCTTTTGTGTATGGTTTTCGCTCTTCATTTCGCTCTTTTGTCAACTCTTTTTTTCTCTTTTTCTGCTCTTTATAGTTTATTTTCGGCTTCTTCTTTTTAACTTTAACTTCTTCATCTTCCCAACCAATTTTTTCTAAAAACTCTGCATAAGTGCCATCAAAAAACTCAGCTCCACCTTTGTGAAAAATTATTAAAGCATCTGCCAATCTGTGTAGCAACATCTCTGAGTGGGTTACCATAATTACAGAGCCTTTGAAAACCTCTATTGCATCTGCCAAGGCATCGATAGATTGCATATCTAAGTGGTTTGTTGGTTCATCCAAAAATAGCATATTTGCAGGTGTTGCTATAATTTTACCAAGCATTACACGGCTTCGTTCGCCTCCAGAGAGTACCTCTATCTTTTTATCTGCTAAATCACCGCTAAACATCATCCGCCCAGCAATACTTCTACACTCGGGTATTCCTATATTTTTACTAGCTGTTGCTATCTCTTCAACAATTGTATGTTTTGTGTTTAGACGCTCTATATTTGTCTGACCAAAGTGTGCAAACTCTACCGAAGGGTGGTAACATAACTCGCCTTGTTGTTGCTCTAATTCGCCTGCTATATAGTTTAGAAGGGTTGATTTACCCTTACCATTTTTACCTATAATTATGATTTTTTTACCCTTCTCAATAGCAAAATTTACATTTGTAAATAGTGGGTTGTTTGCATCGTACCCAAAACCCAACTCTTCGGTTCTTAAAAGAACTTTTGCGGGTGTATCGCGGTAGTTAAAGTTAAAAGCCAAATTTGCATCGTTAGCTAAATCTTCCATATCATCCATTTTGTCTAACTCTTTTTGTTTAGACTGAGCAAGTGCGGCAGTAGAGGCTCTAGCTTTGTTTCTTGCTACAAACTCCTCTAACTCTTTTCGTTTTTTATCTTGGTTGGCTTTTGTCTTTTCGTATGTTTCATCTTCTAACTCTAGCGTAGAGTAGTATTTATGACTATCACCCTCTATTAAACGCAAAGTTTTTCTCTGTACGCCCATTGTATGTGTAGTTACAGAGTCCATAAAATCTCTATCGTGGGTAATTAAAATAACTTCACCATCAAACGACTTTATAAAACCTCTTAGCCATCTAAGCGAAGGCAGGTCAAGGTAGTTTGTAGGCTCATCTAGTAGCAACATATTTGGCTCAGTCGCTAAGAGTTTAACTAAATTTATACGAATTTGGAAACCACCCGAAAAGCTTAGTGGGTCTTTATCTAAATCTTCTTCGCTAAAGCCAAGTCCAAAAAGGAGTTTCTCTATTTTATAAAAGTTCCACTGCTCATCTTCTGGCAGTACAAGTGCACACTCTTGCCTAACTGTTGGTTCACTAAACTCCAAATGCTGTTTAAGTGCACCTATGCGGTAGTTTTTAGGTATATTAATAGAGCCGCTATCATACCCCTCTTCACCTAAAATCATTTTAAAAAGTGTAGATTTTCCCGAACCATTACGCCCAACAAAACCGATTTTTTGCTGTGCTTGCACTTTTAAATTTACATTATCAAAAAGCGTCTGTGCACCAAAACTTTTTGAGAGATTTGCTAATTGTATCATTAAGTATCCATAATTTTTATGCAATTATACAATATAATATAGAAAATAGACTTCATTTTGATATACTTACGATAATGAAAGGATTTAAATGAAAAAGTTTGCTTTAATAGCAGTTATGGGTTTAAGTTTAACAAACTCAGTATATGCTAAAGATTCAGATATAGTAGAAAAAGTTATGCAGTGTAATAGTGTTTTAACAAATGGAGCACTTAAATTTAATGCTCAAAAGAGTGGTGATGGTTACGATATTAGTATAAAACCAGAAAATAAAACTTACAGTGCAATCTTTAATAAAGATGCAAAAATTCACATAAGTGTAGATGAGGGTCCTTTAATTACATCGCCTAGTTTTGGCTTTGGAAAAGCTGGGCTAAAGGCTAGTGGCGATGCATTGGCTATTTTTAGCAAAGAGCTTCTTAACGATATAGATAAAAATTTAAAAAAACATCCAAAGTTTACTTACGAAGGGAAAGTTAGCTTTGGTGGAGAGTTAAGTTCTAAAAGCACAATAGATGGCATTACTATAAGCGATAGTGGAGCTAAGTTTGATACATCTAATTTTATTATTAATAATAGTATGGATATAGATAGTTGTATCGGAAAAATGGATATACATATTCCAAGTATTAATATAACAAATCAAAAAGGAAAAGGTAGTCTTGAAACAAAAGATATAGATATAATTTCTAAAATTACAGACAAACCAATAGATAATATTGCATTATTTGGTGTATCTAGTTTAAAAGTAAAAGAGTTATCGTTTAAAGATAAAATCGGACAAAAAGCTGTAAATGCAAAATTTTCTCTTGATGTAGCTACCGAAAGCAAAAAAGTAAATGATAAATATATGAATATTGCTCTTAAATTAAAATCTGAAGCTTTAGATACAAACACGATAGCACTTGCAAAAGGCATTAAAAAAACCGATTTAGATTTAGAGTTACAAAATAGTGAAATTAGTGGAATAGTAGATTTAGTAAAACTTAGTAAAGAGGTAGAAAAATTACAAAACGATTTAGCTCAAGCTAGTACAAAAAATGATGATATAGCACTTCAAAAAGCTATTGTAAAAATGAATGAACTAACATCTACAAAGAGTGTTGCTATATACAATAAAGTAATGGTAAAAGATAAAACTCATCTAAAGTTAAATTTTAGTTTGGATGGTGATAAAAAAAGTTTTGTAAAGTTAGATTTGTTATATAAAGCAAACCCAATTAGTGGCAATATTCAAAGTGCTATGATAGAACTTGCAGCACAAAATTTTGCTATTGCCGATGGAGAGTTTGAAGTTCAGTTAGATAGTACAATGGCAACATCTATAAACCCATTTGCAATGATAGCCCTAGATATGCTAAAAGCAAAAGGCTTTGCAACTGTTAAAAATGGTGTTTACCACTTAAAAGGCGAGTTAAAAGGCGGTAAAATTGTAATAAATGGCAAAGCATATACTCTACAAGAGCTTAGCCAAGCAATGTTTTAAAATATGTAATCCGTAGGGGTAACCCTTGTGGTTACCTATAACAACAATAGCCAAGGGTAGCCACAAGGGCTACCCCTACATTATGTCCATAAAATCCACAACTCTCAAAAAGGCAAAAAATGTGCTCAATCTTTGGAAGCATAGAAACTGTAGATAATGCATTAGAAGCTTTTAATACGCTAGCCCATAGAGGTGAAGATAGCTCTAAATATCTACAAACCGAGAATTACTTTTTTGGAAGCCATCGCTTAAGTATAGAGAGTATTGGCAAAGAGCAAAATCAACCACTTCAAAAGGGCGATTTTATAGCACTATTTAATGGAGAGATATATAATTATAAAGAGTTAATAGCAAAGTATAATTTAAATGCAAATGATGAGATAGAGACAATACTAGAGCTATTTAAAATTTATAAAACTAGCTTTGTAAATAGGCTTCGTGGAATGTTTGCAATCGCTATTTTTAATAGTAAAACAAAAGAGCTTTGGCTGTTTCGCGACTTAATTGGTAAAAAGCCGCTCTACTGGGCACAGCAGAAAAATAGATTCTTCTTTGCAAGCGAGGCAAAAGCACTACACTATCTGCTTGGTTTTAATTTAAACAGGCGAAATATTCACAACTTTTTGGGCTTTGGTGCAACTATTAGCCCAAATACATTAGATAGAAATATTTTTAAACTGCCACCAGCTTCGAGCCTTTATTTTAATGGTAGCGAAACAAACATAGTGTGCTACGAAGAGTTACTTAGCCAAAAAGTAGAGTATAACACACTAGAGCAAGCTAACCAAGCTTTAGGGCGTAACTTAACAGATGCAGTAGCTATGAGAATACCAAGTGGTGTTAAGTGGGGTGTGTTGCTAAGTGGTGGGCTAGACTCTTCGCTTGTATCGGCTTTGGCATCTAAAAAATCTAGAGAGCTAATAAACCTATTTAGCATTGGCTACGAAGGCTACGAAAAGTATGACGAAAGAAAATATGCAAAAGAGGTAGCCAAGCAATTAAGTGCAAACTTTTATAGCTTCAACTTTACAAAAGCCGACTTCTTTAACACACTAGAAGAGATGCTAAACTTTATAGATGACCCAATAGGAGACCCTGCACAAATTCCACTCTATTTTTTAATTAAAAAAGCTAAAGAGCAAGGCATAAAAGTATTGTTAAGTGGCGATGGAAGCGATGAGCTATTTTTGGGCTACCGAGTCTATAAAGAGTACTTAATGATGGAGCAGGTAGCCAATATGCCATACGCCAACTGGCTCAAAAATCATTTAAAGTCTAACTTTAGCCAAAACAAAGAGTGGGAGTGGTACAAACGAGCCCTAAACAAAGAGCCAATTTTTAGAAGCACAGCTGAAATATATACCGATAGACAGCTAAATATGTTGCTTAGGCTACAGGAGCGAGATGGTAAAAACTTTGAGTATTTGCAAGAGTACTACAACAACTTTAAAAAGAGCAATAGAAATATAATAGACTGGTACAGTTATTGCGATATAAAAGTAAATTTAGCTGAATACTTTTTAGTAAAGATAGATAGAGTAAGTATGGCATTAGGTGTAGAGGTTAGAAGCCCATTTATAGATAAAGAGGTAGTACAAACCGCCTTTAAAACCGACCCAAATATCCGACTAAACCCAGATAATGTAAAAGAGATAGTAAAAGAGGTAGCCAAAAACTACTTATCACAAAGCACAATTAACCGAAAGAAAAAGGGCTTAAGTTACCCATTTATAGAGTGGATTTTAGAAGAGAATGGAATAGAGACTATATATAAGGCAAACGAAAAATTTAACTTTTTAAAAACCGACCATTTAGACTTTTTAAGCTCAAAAGCCAAGAGTGGTAAGTTTAAACAGCATCTCTTTCCTCTATATATGCTATCTGTGTGGTTGCTCAGATAAATTTTATGTCGATATGATGATAGCAAATCTTTGCTATAAGCCCATTATTTGGATTTAAATTAATTTTTTTAGAATTTTACTAAATTACAAAAGAATTTTTTAAGTTACCATTAACAATCTATTAATAATTAATATTTATTTGCATATTTAATAAAATTTATCCTAAAATTTAATATTATTTTGCTAGAATCTATTGCATATGTAGACATTGGGGGTAAAATGGGTTTTCTTAAAGTAGTTACTACTTCAGCAATTCTTCTAACAATCACACAGGCAGCCAGCTTTTCTAAACTTCACGACATTTGCGATATAACAGCAACGCAGAAGTGTCCTAATATAAGTAAAGAGATAGCTCTTGTTCAAAAATTTTTGAATATTGGTAGCAAAATAAAGATAACAATTACAGGCAAATATAATAACCAAACAAAAGAGGCTATTATAAAGTTCCAAAAAGAGCATGGTTTACCAGCTACTGGATATGTAGGGCAGATTACAAAGAATCAACTAAACACAGAGTTAGCAAATAAGCTAGCAGTTTTAAAAGCAAAAAAGTCGCCAGCTAAAGTAGTAAGCAAGAGTATTAAAACTCAAACAATAGCTACTACTAAAAAAATTACAAAAGCTAAATTGCAAAAGTTAAACTCTTATGAAGCATTTAGACGAGCAGTTAATTTACGAAAAAGTTTTGCAGTATATAAAGACTCAAAACTTTTAACTAAAGCGAAGAGAGCTAAAACAGTCTTGAAAGTAGATGTAAGTGAGCAGAGAGTAAAACTATTAGTTAATGGCAAAGTTGCTCTATCTGCACCATGCACAACAGGTGCTAAACATAAGCTAGAGCCAAACACGAGAACATATAGAGATAAACACACTCCATATGGTACTTTTAAAATTATGGAAAAAATAGCTACTAAACGCTCTACTATTTTTGTAGATATATACAGACACGGTAAAAGAATTTATCACGGTGACAAAAGAAAATACAGAGGTTCTTGGAAAGGCGTAAAAGTTGTAGGTGCACCACTATACAATTGGATGCGTCTTACAAGTGGTGGAATCGGACTACACGCAAGTAACCATGTAAAACGCTATCCAGGTTCAAACGGATGTATCAGACTACCAAAAAATGTATCTAATTTGCTATTTTCTAAACTTAAAAAAGGTAGTGTAGTTAAAGTAGTTAACTAAAAAACAACTTCATTAGGTAGGCTTTTGCTTACCTACTAAAAACTCATAAACTTCTCTTAAGCCTAAATACGATAAAAATAGTCCAATTTAAACAGTGGATTATAATATGTTAAAAAATAAAGAGTTAATTATTTTCGATATGGATGGCACTCTTATAGATTCTGCTCCAAGCCTTGCATATGCCATTAACCATATGCTAAAAGAGCTAAACAGAGAGACAATAACCTTAGATAGAGTTCGAGAGTTCATAGGCAAAGGTTCTGAAATACTTGTAAAAAGAGCTTTGCTTAACCAAGTTGATATAGATAATATTGAAATTAATGAGCAAGAGTTTAAAAATGCTCATAAAATACTTTTAGACTTTTATGGCAAAAATTTAAATGCTAAAACTACACTTTTTTCAAATACAAAAGAGACACTAGAAGAGTTACAAAAAAACTATAAGATAGCACTAGTAACCAACAAACCACACCAATTTGTAAGTGAAATACTAGAACATTTTAAAATAGATAGCTATTTCGACTACATCTTAGGAGCTACAGATAAAATTGCTAAAAAACCAGCACCAGATATGCTTTTGGAGAGTTGTAAAAATTTCGACATTGAGCCAAAATATGCAGTAATGGTAGGCGACTCTAACAACGATATACTAGCTGCAAAATCGGCAAATATCGATACTATAGCGGTGACTTATGGTTATAGTAACGAAGATATATCTACATTAAATCCAACTATTATGGTTGATAATTTAGCCCAAATACCAAAGGTTTTAAATGGCTAAAGTAGCAATTGTAGGTGGTGGAGTCGCTGGTGTTAGCTCTGCTTTAATTCTTAGCCAATTAGGGGTAGATATAACACTTTTTGAAGCAAACAACAGCCTTGTATGTGGACCTCCATTTTGCCACCTACACGCTGGTGGAAACCTCTACCCTGACATTACAGATAAAGAGAGAGTTCAGCTTTTAAAAGAGTCTATAGAATTTGCTCAGTACTACCCATTTTGTATAGATAAACGACCAACTGTTATAGCTTACCCTAAGCGTTTTAGCCAAAAAGTTCAAAATTTTCTGCCAACACTAGATATGCTTACAGATGAGTATAAAAAATTAGTAGAGCAAAATAGTCAAGATGCTATTTTAGGCGACTGGAAAGAGTACTACAAGTTATACAGCAAAACCGAATTAAAGGACTTAGCAAAACAAGAACCAAAGCAGACTCCTAAAAATAGTGATGAGTGGCTAATTCCATTTGCAAAATATACAAATTTGGAGACTTTGCAATATCCGGTAATAGTTGTTCAAGAGTATGGTCTAAATATGTTTAAGCTATCAGCAGGTGCAGAGCTGATTTTAAATAGTCTCAGTAGCGTAGAGTTAAATTTAAATACAGAAGTTAACAGTATAGAGAGAGTAGATGCTAAGTATGCTGTATCTTACACAAATGGGCAAGAAAAACAGACAAAAGAGTTCGATTTTCTAATAAATGCAGCTGGTTTCAGAAGTGGATATATAGATGATATGCTAGGTTTTCATAAAGAGCGTATGGTAGAGTTTAAAGCCGCATATATAACAAATTGGGATTGCAATGTTAAATTTCCAGAAATAATATTCCACGGAGAGCGTGGAAGTAGCGAAGGAATGGCACAATTTACCCCCTACCCCGCTAACTACTTTCAGCTACATGGGATGAGTAAAGATGTTACCCTATACCAAAATGGATTAGCCAAAACTACAGCAAACAGTGCCCAACCAAAATTAGAGCAGAGCTTTATTGATAAAATAGAGAGAGGTTGGAGCCAGAGTGAGTTAGAACACCGTACAAAAAAAGCTATATCGCATATGGGATTTTTTATTCCCAAATTTGCTAAAGAGGCAAAAGTCGCAGCAAAACCACTATATGGAGCCCAACAAATTCCAGGCTGCAACATTAGCTTAAGAGGAGCAGAAGTTGAGTTTGTAGGCAACTACGCAAGATGCGAAATTGTAAAAGTATCATCCGCCATAACAATGGCAAAAGAGATAGCAAAAGAGTTAAAAAATCTAAACTTAAGCCAAAGAGAGTTTACAAAAAACCTAACCCATTTAGAGAGTATAAATGCAGATGTGCTAACTAAACTATCAGAGAAAATAGCCCAAGATAGAGCCTATCCAAAAGAGGTAGCAGATACTGTAAATAAAGAGCATCTCTAATGCCATTAAATTAAGAGTTTTAACTCCATTAAATGCATAAAGCTTAAAGCACAAAGCCAAAAGCTTACCACAATGTCATTCCCGTAAAAATGGGAATCCACAGCTTAAATTGCCGAAAAAGCACTTTTCAACTTTTAGGTAGTTAAAATCGTTGACTCCCACTTGCGTGGGAGTGACGCAGTGGCTGGCTTTAAGCTTTGAGCTTAATGCCAATAAATGGATATGAAATCCTTAACTTAATAACAGTGAAGGACACCTCTACCTTATACCAAATTAAAATTAAAACATACACTTACTAATTTTTATTTAGTATTTGTCTCGTTCCAATCGTCCTCGATTGGAATGCATATAGAAAAAATGAGGTATAATTTTTTAGATGAAAAATTGCACTTTGGATTTAAATTCGAGTTATAGTGTTATTATTATCATTTGACCCCTCTATACTAAAAGTAATAATAGACCCCTATTCTTGACCCCTATTCTCCATCACCTCTTTTTTTGACCCCGATTCCTTAATTTTTTCAATAGTTTCTAATGGAAAATCATATAAATCCCAAATTTCCTTATATCCTTTAATACCATATTTATCAATAGTTTTTTCTACTCCTTCTAAAAAAGCATTAACAAATTCTAACAAATTAATTCTTGCTTCAAAAACTAAAATACCATCTTCATCAGGCAGATTCAAACAATAATCATGATATTTAATTATTTTTAAATTAATTATTCTATCATTAATTCTTTGCAACACCCATCTGTATTCACCAGGCTCTTTAGTAAATATTGCCTTAGCATAATCTTCACCAGAAATAATATTATATATAGCCAAAGACAAATCACCTAACGCATCACTTAAATATGAAGCATGTAATTCTATTCTTTGATTATTTATTTCCAATACACATTTAGACCATCCTGTAGCTATCAAATCATATATAAACTTTATTAATACTACTCCTCCCCTTTCTTTAATTATCTATATAATAATAAAATTATATTTTCATCACCTCGTATCTTTGACCCCTATCTTTTTTTTCTTTTATTACTATATAATTCAACATATCTCAACATATCTATCAATCATATTTTTTAAAAAACTTTTTCTATCTTCATCATTTTTGAACTCTTTTTGTTTTATTTCACTACAATCAACAAAAGGAAAACTCTTACTTTCTTCTTTCAAAAAATTAATATATTCAATAAGTTCATTTTCTTCTTTTGTGGATTTATATTTGTCTATTTCCTCTTTCAAAAAATCCGCTAACTCTATTGCATTTGTAAATTCTCTGCACTCTTGCTTATTAAGACAAGGTAATTCTCCCTCATGTGGATTGATACCTTGTTTTTCTAAAGCTTTGTCAAGTGCACCTAATGAATAAGTGTATTCTTGTATATGTTTATTGTAAATTGGCTCAATATTAATAGAGCCTAAACATTTTAATAACCTTATTTCATCTTGAACAAAGCTTCTTAAAGATGTTTGAATTAAAATCGAATGTAAGGAGTCTTTTTTAGTAATAATTATACTAATAGAATCAAACTCCTTACTGTATTCTTCCCATACATAAAAATCAAAAGCTAACAAATGCTCTTCCTTTCCATATCTCTATATCTATTCTTTCTCCGTTAATTTGATTAGGGCATTTTGCTCTAAGAGAGGCACCTAACATTGGTGCATCATAAGGTCCTTTGTTAATTTTGGCAAGTGCTTGTTCAAATGCCCTGCACTTCTCTAATCTTTTATACATTTTTTTATCAACTACTTTTAATTGACTTTTTAAAGTTTCTAAAGCAATTGCCCCATCTATTTTTGAAGGAGGATAATCAGAAGCCCATGAGACAGTTATCCCAGCTTTTAGATTAGTATTATTCTGAATCTGTATTCGTCCTCTATGCTTATCACCATCATCTTCTTCAGATGATTCTTTTGTAATTTCTGCAACTGCCCAAGATGCAACTTTCTTCATTATCCATCTATCAAGCATTTTTCCAGCAGCATAGCCAACTGCTGTACCAACCGCAGTTCCTCCTCCTGGCTCAAGTGCTGTACCTACGCCCCCACCAATACCACCAAGTATTTTATCAAAGAACTCGCCACTCTCATCCACCCTAACAAGCGGATTATCCCCAACATAAACAAACGAGTTCTCCCCACCATCAAGCCCAATCGGGTCGCTTTGCATATATCTGCCAAGCTTAGGGTTATAGTAACGGTTAATATTATAACTAAACCCGCTCTCTTTGTCAAAGTATTGTCCAGGGAATCTTAGGTTTAGGGTATATGTGCCTATTGGTTTATCTTCTCCAAACGGTTTACTCTCCCACTTCCAAACTATTTGGTTTGTATCGCTTGTTGCTACTCTTCTAGGAGTATTTAAGTGGTCTGCATAGATATAGTAAACTTTGTTATCTTGCAATATTGCTATTGGTGTATCGTCTAAATAGATATACTCTTTAATTGCTGTACCGTCTTCGTTATATTCTCCTATTAGTTTATAATCGTCGTAAATGTAATAAGTTGTTTTATTATTTACTGTTTTGCTTACTCTTTGGTTTTTATAGTTGTAAGTGTATGTAATGTTGTTATCTATTTTTACTAAGCGGTTTTTAGCATCGTAAGTGTATATGTGTTTATCATCACCTATTATGTTACCTGCTTTGTCGTAACTTAGGTTTTGTTCGTTTTCTTTTATTGTGTTGTTTTCATCTACTCTTTTATAGTGTGCTATTGTTTGTAAAATATTTGATTTTTCTTTGTAGAGGTAGCTTACTGTTTTGTTTACCTCTTGGTTTAGGGTTACTCTGTTGCCGTTAGGGTCGTATCTGAAGTTTTGATAATTTGTGTTGTTGTGTTCAAATTTTGTTAGTCTATCTCTTAAATCGTAATTGAATGTTTTTGTTTTGTTGCTATCTTCTATTAGTTTTGTGATGTTTGATACTGCATTGTATGTAATATTTTCTGTGTAGTTAGGGTAAATTAGTTTTGTTACCCTGCCGTTTGTATCATACTCTCTTGTGTAAGTGTTGCCGTTAGGGTATGTATAACTTACCAAACCGTTTCTGTTTTTCGTGATATTCTCTATTAAAGTATCGCCGTCTATATCTATAGAGCTTAACTCTTGTTTATCGTTATAGTGGTAATTTATTACTTTACCGCTTGGCAGTGTTTGGCTTGTTAGTTTGTTTTGCTCGTTATATGTAAAGATTCTTGTGAAAGTATTGCCATTTACTGTTTGCTCTATATTTATTATATTGCCATCTTTATCGTAAGAGTAGTTTGAACTTTGGGCACTGTCTGTTACAGTGGTAAGTTTGCCTTTTGCGTTTTCGCCTTGGTCGTAAGTGTAGCTAACTTCCTCTGTTCCGTTGTCGTTAGTTAGCGTCTCTTTTGTTTTTCTGTTGCCTATGTCGTATTGGTAAGTTATTGTGTTGCCGTTTGCGTCACGCTTTGTTTTAATGTTGTCGCTAATGTCGTATGTTAGCTCTGTTTGCCCTTTATCAGAGCTTGCTTTTTTAATTGTTCTATCGAAGTTATCATATGCAAATGTAAATGTAGAGTTGTTTGGTGTTGTTACTTTGGTTTTTAAGCCTTTGGCGTTGTAGGTGTAGCTTGAGAATGTGCCATCTGGATAGACTGTTTTTATTAATCTTCCTAAGCTGTCGTATTCGTATTTTGTCTCTCTATTTAAGGCATCTACTGTTTTAGTTTTTTGCCCCTTTTGGTTATAGATGTATTTAGTTTGGTTGCCAAAGCTATCTATTGTAGCAATTAGGCGGTTTTTATTGTCGTATTTGCTTTTTGAAGCGTAGATTAGTTTATCGCCTTTGTAGCTTTTTGTTTCGATTAGGTTATTGTTTTTATCATACTTGTTTAGAGTTTTATTGCCTTGGCTATCACCACTCTCTATTGTGTTGCCTGCTTCGTCGTATTTGCTGTAACTGTATGTTTTATCTGGGTAGGTGGTTTTTGTAACTCTGCCATCTTTATCGTATTGGTAGCTTG
>Ga0256829_1000792_pt1 | contig 28695 bp, 27 predicted proteins | sample 131447metaG_FD_185979 | JGI IMG/M metagenome (GOLD analysis project Ga0256829, IMG submission 185979) | Hydrothermal vent microbial communities from Lau Basin, Pacific Ocean - 131-447 | ecosystem: Environmental > Aquatic > Marine > Hydrothermal vents | place: Pacific Ocean: Lau Basin | collected... | reverse complement strand
GCTGTTGCATGCTTTTAATTTGCGTGTTGCGCATGGAGAGCAACGCTTCGGTTTTGGCTAGATTTCCACTTAACTCAACTTGCTTTCCCTGCAATATGATCACTTGCTGTTTGATGTCGGAGGCTTCACCGGAGTGAAACAACAGACCGATGGCTACCGCAGTAGTTGCCAATACCACCAGCGTTACAAGCAAGCGCATTCTTGAATTTTTCAATCGGCCGACCCTAGAGCATTTATGGCCAGATCGCGTGGATGGAAAGGCCGGCTGTTTCATCCAGTCCGAACATCAGATTGGCATTCTGGATGGCCTGGCCGGCTGCGCCTTTGAGCAGATTGTCAATGCAGCTGACAATCACTACTTCATGATTGCTCAACACAGACAGACCGATATCGCAGCGGTTACTGCCGGAGACGCCGGCGGTGGATGGCAGCATCCCTTCGGGCAATACTCGAACAAAGACTTCATTAGCATATCTGTCAGACAGGATCGCATGCCACTTGCTGGCGTGATGGCCGCTTAAATGCAGCGTCGTCAACATGCCCCGGCTCATGGGCAGGATATGCGGCACAAAGCGAATGTTGACGGCTTGTCCTCCGAAACTCTCAGACCACTCTTCCATCTCCCATGCATGCCGGTGTCTTGGCAAACCATAGGCTTTGACGGAATCATTCAATTCACAATAGAGCAGATCGGTTTTGGCGCTGCGGCCGGCCCCGGATGCACCCGATTTGGAATCGACTATGATAGATGTGGTATCAACAACCTCTGCCTGCAGTAACGGAATCAGTGGCAACAGGGTGGATGTCGGGTAGCAGCCCGGATTGGCGACCAGTCTTGCACCGCTTATATCCGTTCGGGAAAATTCACACAGGCCGTACACTGCTTCGTCAAACAGTTCTGTATGCGGGTGATCAGCGCCGTAGGCCGCTCTGTATACATCAGCAGATTTATGGCGAAAATCGGCTGAGAGATCGACGACTTTTTTACCAGATTCCAGAGCTGCATAAACACTGCCCGCCGCAGCACCGTGGGGCAGGGCGGTAAACACCAGTTGCACGGCTTCCGGCAGAACCGCATCTGCGGCGGCCAGTGTCATGTTGGCGACAGGGCCGGCGCAACCGGGTAGCACTGCACCGGCCAGTTTTCCGGCCTGGGAGTGCGCACCCAGATGTATCACCTCAAAATCGGGATGGTTTTCGATCAGGCGAATCAGTTCAGCGCCGGTGTAACCGGTCGCCCCGAGGATAGCTACAGGAATTGTCATAAGTTCGATATGCTACGTAGTGCAGCGCTTTTGTCATCTCATGCCGACTTTGGGAACGTGCCGAATGTGAAATAACACAAATGGTACAGGTGCAAGGTTCAGCCTTGAGGGGGAAGCTGTTACACTGCCGCGCAATGATTCGCAGGCGTAGTTTGCTCGCTGATGAAACAAATCTGCAAAAGGCATTCACCGCAGAGTACGCAGAGTTACGCAGAGGGAAGAAAAAAAGGATGAATGATGAACGAACATGAAATTTTAGATATGTATGAAAATGCGGGAGCATTGTTAAACGGTCATTTTATTCTCTCCAGTGGCCGCCATTCGGCGCGCTATCTGCAATCGGCGCTGGTGTTGATGAATATCGATCACGCTACGGCGCTGGCCGAGGCGCTCATTGCTAAAGTAGATGATGCGGATCAGATTGATCTGGTGGTGTCGCCGGCTATTGGTGGGCTGGTGATTGGTCAGGAAGTTGCGCGGTTGATGAATAAACCGTTTATATTTACCGAGCGTAAAGAGGGGGAGATGCAACTGCGTCGAGGTTTTTCTATTGCCGATGCGGCCAGAGTACTGGTGGTGGAAGATGTGATCACAACTGGCGGCTCTGTCTGCGAATGCATGGCAGTGGTGCGCCAGCATGGCGGCAAGCCGGTACAGATGCTCGCTGTGGTGGATCGCGCTCCGGATGAGCAGAATCGTTTTGACGTGCCGTATGCCACCACCATTGAACTGAATGTGGAAACATACGCCGCTGATGATTGCCCGATATGCAAGCAGGGCACATTGCCTGCTATCAAACCGGGCAGCCGTGGCGCAGCTTGAAAATCGAAAAGCTAAAACGAGCCACGAATTACACGAATGAACACGAATTGAAGGCAATATGCAGAAGGGGATTTGAAGGTTTTAATAAGTGTAATTCGTGTAATCAGTGGCTAGATTTTTCAATTGGTTCCGGCTACGTCGGGTTAGATTAATGATCATGGGTTGTGACAGAGAACACGGTGGTTGATAATGTATCTTATAGCATTTGTTGTTTGTGTTTGAATATGAGGAGTTTGCATGAGTGATCCGGTACTGCGCTGTTTCCCGTTTGGGGGAGTAGGCGAATTCGGTAAAAATATGATGGTGTATGCCATTGATGATGATGCGGTGATTGTCGATTGCGGCATGGGGTTTCCTGAGCCTGGTCAGCACGGCGTGGATGTGGTGGTGCCGGATATTTCTGCTCTGGATGAGCTGGGGCTGAATATCCATGCCCTGCTGCTCACCCATGGTCATGAAGATCATATCGGCGGCTTGCCGCACCTGTTGCCGAAACTGAAGTTGCCGGTGTATGGCACCGAAGTGACACTGGCGCTGGTTAGAACCAAGTTGAGCGAGCGCGGCTATAAGGGTGATTTGAGAGCGCTGCCCGAGAATGGTGAGCAGGTTGACGTGGGGCCGTTCAGAGTGGAGGGCGTACCGGTAACGCATTCGATTATGGATGCTGTATCCATTGCGATTCACACAAAGCTCGGCGTGATTGTGCATACCGGAGATTTCAAGATTGATCCGGCCCCGATTGATGGCAGAACAACAGCCCTTCACCGTTTCTCACAACTCGGCGATGCAGGTGTGCTTCTGCTGGCTTCGGATTCTACCAACGCCACGCGCTCTGGTAGCGGCCCATCCGAACGTATTGTGGGGCCAGCTCTGAAACAGGCCGTGAGCCAGTGCAAGGGCAAGGTGATTGTCACCACATTCGCCTCCAATATGTTTCGTATTCAGCAGATCGTCGATGCGGCCGTGGCCAATGGGCGCAAGGTGTCGGTGGCCGGACGTAGTCTGGAGCGCAATATGGACATCACCCATACGCTGAACCGGTTGAATGTACCGGCTGGTGTGATGGTGGATATCAAGCAGTGTGCCAGTGTTCCAGATCATGAACTGCTGATTATCGCAACAGGTTCACAGGGCGAATCGCGGGCGGCGCTGGCGCGGCTGGCGCAGGGGCGTTTCAAGGGCGTCACGCTTGGCCAAGGTGATATGGTCATTTTCTCATCGAGCAATATTCCCGGTAATGAGCGCATTATCGCCGGTCTGTATAATCATATCTATCGGCGCGGGGCGCGCGTGATGCATGCCCGGCAGGCGCCGTTGCATGTCTCCGGCCATGCACAGGCGCATGAACTGAAAATGATGATGCAACTGACCCGTCCGAAATTTTTCTATCCGGTGCACGGGGAATACCGGAATCTGATCGAGCATCGCGATCTGGCGCTGGCGACCGGCATCCCTTTTGATCATACCATCATTGCCGAGAATGGTCAGTGCGTGCAAGTGGATCGCGATACAATTCAGGCCGGGCCGGGTTTTCATTCCGGCGCGGTATTTGTCGATGGCGAGATTCGTGACGAAATTGACGGCATTGTGTTGCGCGACCGGCGGGTGCTGGCCGAAGATGGCATGATTTCCGCCACCATTCTGCTCAGCAGGCATGAGGGCAAACTGCTGGATGCGCCGGAACTGGCGGCGCGCGGCGTGTTGCATGAATCGGTCAGCGATGATGTGCTGGCCAGAGCTTCAGCTGCGCTGCAGCAGTTTCTTGAAAATATGGATAAGGAGCTGTTGGCCGATATTGATGCGACCGGTGAAGAAGTCCGGCTGTTTTTGCGTCGCTGGTGCAGGAAACATATCGGGCGTAGACCGATGGTGGTGCCTGTGGTGCTGGCGGTATAACGATGGAAGTGCGTATGCTTGTGCGTGAGTCGGGGGCACTGCTGATTGGCGGCGTAGCGATCATGCTGATGCTGGCGATGTTCAGTTTTACAGCGGCTGATCCATCTCTTAATCATGAAACCGGCGCGGCGGTGCTGAATCTGGCCGGCATTGTCGGCGCTTATGCGGCTGATTTTTTCTACCAACTGTTCGGTTATGCAGGATGGTTGTGGCTGCTGTTGCTGGGCGCGCTGGCTGTGCGTATGGCGTGGGGCAGATCCCCCTATCTGGGAGGATGGACATCGCTATTCTGGCTGCCGGTGGTGCTGGCAATGGCGGCGGTCTGTCAGGCGCATATTGTTTCCGGCTCGAGCCTGGATGTATTGGCGCTGCCAGCCGGCGCAGGCGGAGCGCTCGGCGCGATGCTGGTGCAGGCCCTGTCGGCATCGCTGGGTGATATTGGTCGGGATCTGTTGCTGATCACCCTGTTACTTAGCGCGCTGGTGGCGGCATCGCACTGGTCATTGTTGAAACTGCTGCGCACGCTGTATGGATGGTTGCGGGTTGCAACAGTCTGGATGGGCGGGATTATAAGTCAGGTTTTTTCCAAAGCTGCGGATCGAAAAGATCGCATTGAGGCGCGTGAAACGCGCAAACAGACGCGTAAAAAACGGCCTGTTCACATTGCTGAATCCGAAGCTGATGTGAGCAAACCGGCCAAGGTGAGCGTATCGCGTCGGGCCAAGCAGGAGCAGCAGACCAAGCTGGCCTTTAAGGAACCAGCGGATTCGGGCTATAAGCTGCCTTCGCTGAATATTTTTGATCGTGGCGAGGGTCGGCAGCGCGAGCATAACCCGGCTGCATTGCAGGCAATCGCGCGCATGCTGGAGAAAAAACTGCTGGATTATCGGGTTGAAGGGCAGGTGGTCGCGGTGAAGCCCGGCCCCGTAGTGACCCAGTTTGAACTGGAACCGGCCCCCGGCACCAAGATTAATCGAATTGTCGCCCTGCAGGATGATCTTGCCCGCTCGATGGCTGCGATCAGCGTACGCGTGGCCGGTAATATTCCCGGCAAGAATGTGATTGGTATCGAGATTCCCAACGAGACGCGTGAAATGGTGGTGTTGCATCAGGTGCTCTCCAGCCGCGAGTTTTCTAATAAGCATCTGAGCTTGCCTCTGGCACTGGGCGTCGATATTTCTGGCCAGCCGGTGGTGGCGGATCTGGCCAAAATGCCACATCTGCTGGTAGCTGGCACCACAGGTTCCGGCAAATCGGTGGCGGTGAACACCATGATATGTTCGATTCTGATGACCAAATCGCCACAGGATTTGCGTCTGATTCTGGTCGATCCGAAGATGCTGGAACTATCGATGTACGATGATATTCCGCATCTGCTGGTGCCGGTGGTGACCAATCCGCACAAGGCGGCCAAGGCGCTGAACTGGGCGGTGTATGAAATGGAACGCCGTTATCAGCTGATGAGCGAAGCGAAAGTACGCAATCTGGAAGGTTATAACAAGGCGGCTTCAAAACAGCAGGATGGGGCTGAACGGCTGCCTCAAATCGTGATTATTATTGATGAGCTGGCCGACCTGATGATGGTGGCCGGCAAAGAGGTGGAGCAGGCCATTTGTCGCATCGCCCAGAAAGCGAGAGCGGCCGGGCTGCATCTGATTCTGGCCACCCAGCGTCCCAGCGTGGATGTGATTACCGGCCTGATCAAGGCCAATTTGCCGAGCCGGTTGTCATTTCAGGTCTCCTCCAAAATTGATTCGCGCACCATTCTGGATCAGATGGGCGCCGAGCAGTTGCTGGGCATGGGCGACAGTCTGTTTTTAAGCGGCGGGCGCGATCTGAATCGGGTGCATTGTGCCTTTGTATCGGATGCCGAAGTGATGGATCTGGTCGATCATTTGAAGGGGCAGGGCGAGCCGGATTATCGTGAGGAAGTGTTTGAAGCGCCGAGCGATGCTGATGGCGATGCCGGTGCTGGCCCCGGCGGCAACGAACATGATGAAAAATATGATGAGGCAGTCGCCATGGTGATTGAAAAGGGCAAGTGTTCGGTATCCATGGTGCAGCGATATTTGCGCATCGGCTACAACCGGGCCAGCCGACTGGTGGAGCAGATGGAGCGAGACGGCGTGGTTAGCGCACCGGGTTCCGGTGGTATTCGCAAGGTGATGGCGCGTTCAGAACAGGATGGCGGCGGGGTGATCGAATGATGCGGCGAGAAAGTACGGGTTTGCGAATCTGGCTGGTCGGCGCCGTAGTCTGTCTGTTTGCTACTCAAGCATCTGCGGCAACGGTCAAACAGAAGTGGAAGCTGGACGGATATAAACATCAGCAGGGTGATTTTTTTGAACACAGCATCAGGCACCTGTCGCAGCTACCCGGATTTTCCTGTCAGTTTGATCAGTTGATGGTCTTCAGCGATGGCGGCGGACAGCACTATTCGGGCACGTTGGCGCTGTTAAAGCCCGGTCGTTTTCGCTGGCAATATGTGAAACCCTATGCACAGCTCTATATCGGCAATCGGGATTCCATCTGGCATTATGAACCGGATTTGATGCAGGCGGAGCATCTGGGCAGTCTGGAGTCAGTAGATCCGTCGGTCATGCACCTACTCAACGGGCAGATCAAACTATCCGAGATCAAGGTGCTGAAACAGAGTTATGACAGTGAGCTGGATATTCGGCGCTTCCAGGTCTCCATACAGCAGTCACCTGCGGTGTGGTTGGGGTTCTCGAAATATGGCGATCTGGTCTATATCGAACGTCAGGATATGCTTGGCAATAGCAATCGCATACGTTTGTCAAAATGTTCTTATATTGCACCGGCGAAAAATCTATTTAGCTTCACGCCTCCGCCCGATGTAGATGTGCTGGATTTGAGGTAGCTACCCGGAAAGTGAAATATAGTTCCCGGAGGTGCGGCTTTATCCGCGCTAAATATTGCCTTGTGCGCGGCTAAAGCTGCACTTCCAGGGCGATTCTCCGCAGCCACATGAGTTGCTGAGTAGCGACTCAGGTCGCGTTGTGAACACCCAACGATTGAGTAATAAAATGGTAGACTCATCATTTTGTTACTCAAGAGTTACCCCGTTTTGACGGATGGTATAAAAAATAATCAGGAACAGGGTATACCCATGAAACGAGTTTTAATGATGATGACAGCTATGCTGGTTGGTTTGACACAAGCACAGGCTGGCGGTTTTGAGCAGCCCAACCAGTCAGCCAGCGCGGCAGGCGTCGCCAATGCCTTTGTCGCCACTGCCAATGATGCTTCCGCCCTGATCTATAATCCGGCCGGCATCGCCTGGCAGTCCGGTGTGTCGGTGATGGGTAGCGGCCGGCTGGATTATCGTGATTCATCTGTGATCACGCCGCTGCGCAATGCGCCCAATAATGGCAAGGAGCCTTTTACCGGCTCGATCTATGCCAGTTGGGCGCCGCTCGATAGCAATTTTGCCGCCGGCTTCGGCTTCTCTCCATTGTATATCGCCAACAACGACTGGGCTACCGCCTTTCCGGCAGGTAGCGCAAATCCGGGCGGTATTACCAAACTCACCGTAGATCACAGCACCTTTGATTTTGTCTATGCCCTGAGCAGTGATCTGGCCATTGGCGGCGGCGCGGACTGGTATATTACGCGCGCCACACTGTCGCAGGGGGCGGCAACCTTTAAGGCTAATGATTTCGCCTCCTTCGGCGGGCACGCCTCGGTGATGTGGAAACCGCTGCCGGCCTGGTCCGTTGGCGCCATGTTTCGCTCCGGTGCCAGGGTGAGTATGTCCGGTCAGGGCAATAGTGGTTCGCTCTCATTCAAATTGCCGGATGATGTCAACGTCGGCATTGCACACGATTTTTCCGATGTCTGGCATCTGGAAGTGGATGCCAAGTGGACGCGCTGGTCGATGTTGAAGGATATGAATGTAGTGAGAGGGGGGGTGATTACGCAGCCCAACGCCATGAATCTGCGCGATACCGTGACTGTGATGACGGGGTTGACCTGGACCTGGCGTGAGAATTCGCAGTTTCGTCTTGGTTACGCCTATGATCAGGGCGCCAATCGCAGTCTGAATTTTAATCCGGTGATTGCCGATCAGGATAGCCATCGCATCAGCATCGGCGGCGGCGGCGATGTGGCCAATATGCATATGGATTTGGCCTATCAGTATATTCTGTATAGCGATAAAACAGCTACCGGCGCGCATGCCGGTCTGTATCGCGATCGCCGGCAGAGCGTCATGTTCTCTGTCTCTAAAGTATTTGAATAAGGTCTGCCTGCACCAGTGAGAATGTATGCAGGTTAGCGAGGCGGGGCGGCAGGCCACCTTGCTGGATGATTTACCAACGGACGTCGCCGAGCCGCTGGCCAGTCGCATGCGCCCGTGCCAATTGCATGATATTGCCGGTCAGCAGGATTTGACCCGGCCCGGTTCGTGGTTCGCCAGCATGATTCATGAGGGGCGCTGCTGCTCATGTCTGTTCTGGGGGCCGCCGGGGGTGGGTAAAACGACGCTGGCCACCATCATGGCCGAGGCGGCTTCGCTGCCATTTTCACATCTCTCCGCTGTATCCGCCGGCAAGGCGGAGATACAGACCGTGGTCAAACAGGCGCGCAGCGAAGGGCGCACATGGCTACTGTTTCTGGATGAAATCCACCGTTTTAACAAAGCCCAGCAGGATGTGTTGTTGCCATATATTGAAGATGGCACCCTGGTGCTGGTCGGCGCAACCACCGAAAATCCATCATTTTCGCTGAATAATGCACTGCTGTCGCGCTGTCGTGTGATTGTACTCAAGGCGCTGGAGGCAGGAGAGATCGAATCGATTCTGAGGCGTGCCTGTCGGCATCTGCAACAATGTTCGCCCGCCTTTGATGTGGCAGAGGATGCCTTGCAGGCGCTGGCGCAACAGGCCGATGGCGATGCGCGTTACGGTCTGAATGCGCTGGAATCACTGTTTGAGGCTGATGCGCAGCGTTGTTGGAGTATGGTGGAATCGACAGCGCAGGGGTTGCAGCGGGCGGCGCGTTATGATCGCGATGGCGACGCCCATTACGATCTTATTTCTGCATTGCATAAATGCGTACGTGATTCCGATGCTGATGCTGCCGTTTACTGGCTGGCGCGCATGTTGGATGCTGGGGAACAGCCGCTATATATCGCCCGGCGTCTGATCCGGATGGCCACTGAAGATATCGGTCTGGCTGATCCGAAAGCCTTGGATGTGGCGCTGGGGGCGCACCGGATGTTTGAAATTCTTGGTTCGCCCGAAGGTGAGCAGGGCCTGTTTGAAGCGGTGATTTATCTGGCTCTGGCCGCTAAAAGCAATGCCACCTATATGGCTGAAAAGGCGGCGCGCAAACTGGCCCGGCAAACGCAAGCCGGCGAGGTGCCGATGCATCTGCGCAATGCGCCGACGAAACTGATGAAGCAGGCCGGTTATGGCGATGGTTATCAATACGCCCACAACAGCAAGGATGCTGTGGTCAATCAGCAGCATGCCCCCGGTGGTGTGGATGTGGCGGGATTATATGCGCCCAATGGACGTGGCTTCGAGCTTGCACTGAAGGAGCGCATAGCGTGGTTGCAGGAGCGCAGGGCGAAGGTTGAGAGGACGAAGGCGGGAAGAGAATAATGATTCGGCAACTCACAGCAGTGGCACTCGGAGGTGCGGCAGGCGCAGTAATGCGCTGGTTGGTGGCTTCGGGCGTGCAAAAAATGGCTGGCGGCGCATTTCCATGGGGTACCTTCGCGGTCAATGCGCTGGGTAGTTTTCTGCTCGGATTTCTGTTTGTCTGGTTGATTGAACGCTCCTCCGCAGGTGAACTGGTCAGGCTGGCCATTACGGTCGGTTTTATGGGTGCGTTCACCACCTTTTCCACCTACTCGCTCGAATCGGTGCGACTGTTGCAGGAGGGCGCCTTTTCACTGGCTTTCGGAAATGTTGCAGGACAGGTATTTGCCTGCCTGCTACTCACCTGGCTGGGCGTCCAGCTTGCCAGAGTGATGTGATATAGTCCAACAATACTTTTTGCACAGGTTATATGGTAGTATTCCCGCCGATCCTTGCCCGAACACCCGAACACCCTAACGCGCATGGATTTTTTCCGCCCAATGATATGAAATTATTTCACGGGGCGAAAAAAATCATGCAGGCGAGTTGTTTGTTTCATGTTAATAATTGGCTCGGGCCTTTTTCAGGAGTAGTAGTATGTTGTATGTTGCCGTTCGGGCTGCCAGACGAGCGGGCGATATGATCGCCCGTGCTTATGATGAGCGAGACACGCTGAAGATTACACAAAAGTCAGATCGGGATTATGTCACCGAAGTGGATCAGCGTGCTGAATCGATGATCGTCAGGGAAATCAGGCACCATTATCCGGATCACGGTATTGTCGCCGAGGAGATGGAACAGCAGATCAATCCCGATGCGCCGATGCAGTGGTATATTGATCCGCTTGATGGAACCACGAATTTTATCCACGGTTACCCGCACTTTTCTGTATCGATTGCCGCCTTCAAACATGGCAAACCGATGTTGGCAGTGATTCACGATCCCATTCGGGATGAAACATTCGAGGCTCGTAATGGAGGCGGCGCGTTTCTTAACCGCAGGCGCCTGCGTGTCAGTGATGAAAAACGGCTTGAGTATGCGCTGTTTGCATCCGGTATTGCTTCCTACAGGCGTGAACAGATGGATATATATCAGCAGCGTATGGATGTTTGCATGCGCGCTATGGATGGCTATCGTCGTGGCGGTTCGGCTGCGCTGGATCTGGCCTATGTCGCTTCCGGTCGGCTGGATGCGTACTGGGAGGCCGGATTGCAGTCATGGGATATTGCTGCCGGCTATTTGCTGGTGCAGGAGGCCGGTGGTCTGGCTACGGGTCTCGATGGTGGCAGTTTGGATTTGAACAAAGGCGATGTGCTGGCGGCGAACCCGCATCTGCATCCGAAATTAACGCGCTTGCTGAAAGTGGAGTTCTGATCCGGAGATCGGATATACAACTGATTATAAAACCTTCAAATCGTCGTCTGCATGTTGTACGAGATATTTTTCGTAAGAGACTGACAACCCAGATTCCATCTGCGTTAATCTGCGTCCATCTGTGTCTATAAACATTCAATGTCCTTCACGTTTCAGTAGCAGAAAAAGCGCAAGTCCGCCGAATACAAAGCTGGGTAGCCAGGCTGCAAAGGCGGCAGGAAGGTGTTCGCTGCTAGCTAGCAAGTGGCCGGCATTGCCGACGATATAAAACGCCAGCCCCAGCGAAATGGCAATGACCAGCCCAAACGATGCATGACTGTTACGATCACCGCTGCCAAGGCATAACGCAGCGGCAAGAATCACCATAAGAAGACAGGCGAATGGAGCGGAAAATTTTCGCTGCAGGGCATAATTATAAGCGCCGGCGCTCAAGCCCGCATGTTCAAGGTCATGGATATAATGATACAACTGGAAGAAATCCATATGTCTCGGTCGGGGCAGGCCGGTGGTTTCGGGGTCTGCGGTAGACCTGATATCCATCTCATCATGCCGTTTGAACCGCATTCCTTCATCGCGTGAAGGCGTAGTCAGGTAGACATCATGCATGTGCCAGACGCCATGGCTGTAATGAGCACGGACGCTGTCAATGCGGCGAATCCAGTCGCCCTTGTCGCCGGTCTCTATCATGGTCAGCGCAAACTGCCGATGACTCAACGGGGTGAGGCGGAAAAAACGGTGTCCATCCTTTAACCACTGAACGCCTTGTCTGCCGCTGTGTTTGTGCTGAATATTGACCTGCTCAATGGTATCCAGTCGCTGATTGGTGATCGGTGCGACCCATTCACCGATGGAAAAACTGATGGCTGCGGCCAGTAACGCCACGCATAAAAGAGGCGTAAGCACCTTGTTGATGCCCAATCCAGCTGCACGCATGGCCACAACCTCGTGGTGCCGGGATATCTCGATGAGGTAAACACTGGCGCCGATAAGTACAATGATCGGCATGAATTCTGAAACCATAAAGGGTATTTTCATCAGCATATATTCGATCATCAGCCGGGTCGTCAGTCCATGGCCCAGATAGCGAGCCTTGTCGAATGATTCTATAATGACATAAATGGCCAACAGTGTTGCCATCATGACCGCCGAACGATTAAGGCAACCGTAAAAAATCCATCTGAAAATAACTGGCATGAGGCTACTCTAGATAGAGCTGCCGGACAGGGGAAGTAATAGATACGACGCTGTCAGAGGCTCTCTTTGACGAGATCAGTAATCCTGTTTAACAGTGACAATAACCCCGCAGGAACGCTCTTTTGGCATAGCAGGGATGCATAAATCACAGTATCGCCGGCCACGGACTCATGGGTGATCAGAATACGCCCCTGTTTCAGGATGACGCCATTGCAGATCGGTTCGCCAAAGCCTCCGCACTGCGTCATGCGGCGTGTTGTTTCCATGACCATGGGTGAATAAAGCGCAAACTCTTCACCGCCGGGTGCATCACCAACCTGGGACAGCAGTTCTCCTTCACCATTAATGATGATGATGCAGAGCAGCTTGTGCTCTGCCCTGAGCTGTTCGAGTTGAACCGATAAAGAAATGTCTGACCTCCCACATCCACGATCTTCATGCGTCGCTGAAAGTATCATCCTTGATGGTGTGAAGTTCAAGCATAAAAGCGTAAAAACATTCACCGCAGAGTACGCAGAGTAGAACCACAACCAATCGGAAATGGTTTGCCTCTATTTCTACCTTTGCGAGATTAGGGCGTGATCGTGGTGACCTTGTATTTTTGTAACGGCTTCGGCACATACCAGTGTTCGCTGTTATAACCAATGCCGGCAGGAGCCGGTTTGATGCCGTGAATACGTTTGTGCATGACGGGCAGCGAGTAGGGCGCGAACAAAAATACCATCGGTACGTCTTTATAGATTTCCGCCTGCATGAGATCGTACTGCTGTTTGCGCTGCTGGCGATCGAAAGTGCGCCGGGCCGCCACCAGCGCTGCATCGACTTTCGGGTTGCTGTAGGAGAGGAAGTTGAACTGACGCGGGCCGGTCTGGGATGAGTGCCAGATGGTGAACTGATCCGGGTCGGGAGAGAGCGACCAGCCCAGAATGACTGCATCAAACTGACGTTTGTTGATGAAATTCTCGATAAATGCGGACCATTCAACCAGTCGGATATTGACTTCAATACCGATTTTTTTCAGCCGGTGCTGTATAATCGTGGCTGCATCAGCGCGCTGTTTATTACCATTATTGGTCAATATGGTGAATGAGAGACGGACGCCGTTTTTGTCAAATACGCCATCACCATCTGAATCCCGCCAACCGGCAGCAGCCAGCAGGGTGCGAGATTTTTCCGGATCGTAGGGGCGTGGTTTGAGCTTTTGGTTGACCCAGAAGGTGCCCGGTTTATAGGGGCTGGCAATGGTTTCTCCCAGCCCCAGCTGTACGCCATCGAGAATCTCCTGACGGTTGATGGCATAAGCGATGGCTTCGCGGACGCGAACATCATCAAACGGCTTTCGTTTGAGATTAAAGCCGAGATATGTGTAGACAAAATCCAGATATTTGTAACGTTTGTAGTTCGCTTTCAAGAAGGGTTTGGTGGCGAATAGACGCTGATATTGTATCGGGGTCAGGCCGACCGAATCAAGCCGTCCGGCCGAGAGCTCGAGGAACTGTGTGGCACGATCGGGAATAATGCGGGTCAGGCGTTGGCTGATCCATACCGGTCCGTCAAAATAGCCCGGATTGGCTCTCATGAGAATGGACTGTTGCGATTGCCAGTCGGCCAGTTGATAGGGACCGATGGTGGCTTTGGGGTGACGCGACAGATCGGTATGCATGATATCGACATGGGCAAAAATATGTTTTGGTAATATGGCCAGCGATGACCATGAAGCCAGAGCCGGTGAAAAAGCTTCGCGGTAGTGTACAATAAAGGTGAGCGGATCGGGCGTCTCAAATCCGGCCACCAGCGCATAATCCGCCTTGTAAGCGCTCTGGGTGTGTTTATCCTGTATTAGTTTTAAGGTGAAGGCGCAGTCAGCGGAGGTGAAGTCTTTACCATCTGTCCATTTTAGTTTGGGACGTAGATGAAAAATGATGGTTTTATTGTCCGGTGAAATTTGCCATGAGTTGGCCAGCTGGCCAACCAGATTCAGGTTTTTATCGTATTTCAGCAGTGGCAGATACAACTGGCCGGCGATGGCATGGCTGGATGCATCGCCGGCAATCATGGGGATCAGGTTGGTGGCATCGCCGATGCTGGCATCAATCAGGCGATCGCCACGAGCCGGGATATCGGCAACGCTATTGGCAGCTGGCGTATCGACAGCGCTCTGTGTTGAACTGGCATGCTGATTCGGGTCGGAGCAGGAGCCAAGCAAGGCTAGCAGCAACAGACACGGCAGGGTAAGGCGTATCAACTTGGACGTTGTCTGGCATATACCCACAGGGTGTCTCCGGTGCGAATCATGCGCTTGGTTGAAATCCGGTTGGAGCGGGCAATGGCGCCGGGCGTGGTGCCGAAACGACTGGCAATACGCCATAATGAATCACCTGAACGGACCCGGTAGCGGATTCTGCGGTTGGTCGGCAGCAGCGGGTTGATATCGGCGCTGGCGCGCGTCAGCCGGTTGGCGGGCAGTTTCAGCTTCTGACCGATATGTAAATATCTGCCAATATCCCGGTTCAGAGTTTTCAATGTTGCGACGCTGGTGTGGTTGCTTCGGGCAATGCTCCACAGGCTGTCGCCTTTGCCGACAATGGTGTTGACATATCTGGGTCCGGCCATGGTAAGTTTGGAGCGGATGATGTCATAATCGCTTTCCGGCACATGCAGGGTCACTGTTTTGCGCAGATACTGGGCCTGATTCAGACTGGGGTTGAAACGAAAAATATCATTTTCACTCATGCCACTGATGTGCGCCAGCCGGTTAATATCAATCGGTGCCTGCACAACCAGTTCACGTGTTTTGACAGGGACCGGAAAACTGAATGTTTGATCCTGAAGCAATGCGGCCAGTCCGATAATATACTGGACATACATACGGGTTGCTGCAGGAATCGGTATGTGATTCAGACCATCGTCACGTTTCCAATGGTGTTTTTTTAAACGATGCGCCAATGCATTCGGGCCAAGGTTGTAAGCGGCCAGTGCCAGCGGCCAGCTGTTAAATCGTTGATGTAGACGTTGCAGGTAACGCACGGCGGCAGTGGTGGAATGGGCCACGTGTCTTCTGCCGTTAATGTTGTGGCTGCTATGGATACCGAGACTGCGAGCTGTTGCCGGCATCAGTTGCCACAGCCCTGCCGCGCCGGTAATCGAGAGCGCATAAGGATCATAAGTGGATTCCACTACAGGGATAACCTGTAGTGATGCGGGAGCATGCAGTTGATTCAGCGTATCGAGCAATCTGCTGCGGACAAAACGCGATCGCTGCTCAATGATTTTCCAACTGGGTTGATAGTTGCGTTTGGCAATCATTTTGGCACGGGCGATATCGGATTGGAGAATACCCGATAGTAACGGATCTGTGGACAAGGCGGCTGGTGACAGGCGAGGGGAGGGCTTTGGCTGTAATTGCTGTGTTGTGGATAGTTTCAGATCGAGTGAATCTGGCTGCCGGGATTGGCTGTCGCGGTTGCTTTCAGATGTGTGTGGCCGGGCGAGTGCCTCTGTTTTTTTGTCTGGCGCATGGTGCATGGACAGCTTCGGGGCATGGGCGCAGCCGCCGATGGCAAGTAGTGCAGGAATGACGACAATATACGATTTCCTTCCATAGGGGCTGAGGAGGCGGCACATGTTGGGCATCAGTTTGACAAAATTGACAGGTAAATACACGCCACTGCCAATCACTGCTCAGGCGACTGCTTGGGTTTATCAAAACCGAACCGTCGGATTTCCTTGGCGCGCAGTGCGTCATCATAGGTGATTTCTATGCCGCGACGATGCATGACGCCCGTATCCTTATCTTCAAACTGTTCAAAATATGTGATGCGGTTTGGATGCAGAACGCTGTTAAGTACCGGAGCGCCGAGCTTTTGTTCAATGCTGAATTTGGTGTCACCTTTGCTGATCAGGTTTGCCTTGTTGTTCCCCAGTCGATTGCCCTGATGGACAGGCACATGCAGGCAACCGGTCAGTAACAGGCTCAACAGCGCTGGCAATAATAGGATATAACGCATCAGGCAGTCTCCACCGGACCGCGATGGCCCTGTTCCAATAGTGTGATGTAATCGCTCACGCCTTTTTCCAGTGTCCACTCGGGCTGCCAGCTCAATAGTGCGTCGGTGTCGGACAGATCAGCTTCGGTGTGATTCTGGAAAAAACTGAACGGATTGTCGAAATATTCGACCTCCAGTGGTGCGTTCAACGTGGCGGACAAAGTCTGGACGATATCATTGTAGGATCGGGCCAGACCGGAGCCCACATTGCAGACGCCGGAGCGAGGCGCATCGAGCCCAGCCAGATTGGCGGCGATGATATCGCGAATATAGACAAAATCCCGTTTCTGCTCGCCATATTTAAACAGCCGTGGCTGCTTGCCAGCTTTCACCTGTTCGTACAACTGCAAGATCATAGAGGCGGTTTTGTTGCCGGATTTTTCATTTTTATGTGATTCACCCGGCCCGTACACATTAAAATAGCGCAGCCCGATGATCGGCGCGCTCTGCGTTTCATAACGGCGTGCGGCGATACGATCCATAGCCAGTTTGGAAAAACCGTAAATATTCTCCGCATCTTCGCCCGAACCGACCCTGTTAGGGGCGGGGGAGTTGCCATAGGTGCCGGCTGATGATGCGTAAATCATGCGGGTGGCGGAGATATGGCAGGCTTGCAGCAGATCGGCGAAGGCATTGGTGTTGACTTCAATCATCAGACGCTGATCCATCACAGTGGTATCGGTTATAGCGGCTTCATGGAAAACGGCAGAGAAATGGCCATCGGCGATCTCTTCCAACAGGCAGGAGTCATCGCTGTCGATGGCGCGCAGTTCACAATCCACATGTAGCAGGTTACGCCAGTCGCCGGATGAAAAATTATCGACGACGACGACATCTGTGCCGGGGCGTTTGACCAGTGCGGCGGCGATATTGGAGCCGATATATCCGGCGCCGCCCGTAACCAGTATGCGTTCACTCATATCATGTTCTTCCATACCATCCGTTTGTTCTCGAATAAGGGGTTCTCGAAAAAGGGCTTTAAAACCCTATGCATCATGATCACAAGGCTGCACCTTTCCATTGCATTTGTAATGCGTGGAGCGCCCGCGTGGTGGCCTCATTGCAGATATGGTAACCCGCTTTTGTATTGACGCCGCCGGTCAATTCGGCTGCATCCCTGTTGCGCAGATCCGTATCGCTGAAACCTGCCTCCGCTAGCAGCCGCGCAATCCAGTCGCCCAGTCCGGGCAATTGGGCTATGCGTACGATACGAATCAGTTCGTCACAACGCTGTACAGAGACCTGATTCCCGGAAGCTGCTGAGAGCATCTCCGCATCTTCATCAGCGATTGCGTCAATCGGTTTACACAACAGCTTGAAAATCACCCATTCGCTTTCCGACAGGAAATTTCGATCTTCATGCAGGGGAAACGCCCCTGGCAGCGCCTGTACATTATTCATGTGACCACCTGAAAGTTATTAATGCTGATGCAATTTGTTAATGTATACAGGGCGGGATATTACGTGCGGCATGAATCTGCGCAAGTACATGTGATCTGGAGTTTCATGATTGCACTATTCCCGTCCGTTTTGTGGCCTGGCAGAGCGGAATAGGGGCAGGGGTGCGCCGGCTGTTTTTATCTGCTGTTCAAAACCGGCATAGACATTCATGAATGTGTGAAAAATATTTCCTGGCATGCTGCAAACCAGTGTCTGCTCCGATGCCTTAATGGTAGCCTGTGAGGGCAGGCGGATATGGGGGCTGGCGCTGCCGAACATCATGCCTGTTGCCAGTGGCGCTGTGAAGCCATTGGGAAGTTGTATAGATGCCCTGCCGAAGAGCAGGATATGACAGGCGGGTTGTGCGGGGTCTAAAGCCGGGATTGTCTCGCCAAGTGCGTATTCATGTACCGAGGCTTCTTCGGCGAGCCATAATCGATCCGCTTCGGGTAGTTCGGCAAAGGCGGGCATGCTGTGGGTCATGGCATCGATCATGCGGCTTTGTACGGTGTGGATCAGGTAATCTCCCGCCATGGGGGATGCGTGCATGAGTTGGTCAAGGGCCTGTGCAGAAAATTCCAGTAACAGTGCCTGTTCCGATGCGATAACGCTAGCCGAACGGCGCAATTGATAAACACAGGCAAATTCACCGAAAAAATCACCCGCTGCCAGTGTGTGCACGGTGATGGCATGGCCATCTTTCAAGCTGATTCGCACGTCGACTGCGCCACAGAGAATCAGGTAAAACGTTTTACTGCGCTCGCCCTGACGGACAATGACATCGCCACCTTGTACCTGCATCAGCTTGCCCTGGCGGATAAAGTCCAATCCTTCTGTGTCGGAAAGCTGTTCGATCAATACAAATCTCTGCTCTGATTCATTGTCATTGCCGTCAATGGAGAAGCTGGCCATATCGTAGAGGAAATCGATATCTTCGATATTCGGATGGTTCAGTTGTCTGCACAGGGAGAGAAAGCTGCTGGCATGGGCTGCATGCCCTCCGGCCAGCATGCGACGCGCCATAGAGAGAGCCAGATCACCCGCTTCTGCGCGCAATTCATGTTGTAGCAGCATATGAATGAGGGGTCTGGCGATGTGCAGGTCTTCGGGGAAAACCTCATGCAACATGCGATAGCTTTGCAGTAATTTCTGTTCGTCCAGGGCCATACTTGCAACTGTATCCCAAAAGCAAGCGCCTTTCCAATGCTTGGGTAAAACTGGCCTGTCGGCTAGATTGCGCCCATGACTGAAACGAAAGCAATATCAGGCCGCCCGCGCGGCCATATCCCTTTTGCCCCGGAGGGGTGGCGATTTATTGTTCCGACCGCCATCCTGGTGATCGTTTGCTGGCTATTGTGCTGGACGATAAGCGCTGCCGTGCTACTCATTTTATTGCTGTTTATGCTTAATTTCTTCCGTGATCCGGAGCGTGCTACGCCGGCAGGGGATGATCTGTTTATCTGCCCGGCTGATGGTAAGGTGATTCGAGCCGAGATGATGGATGCAGGGCATCAGCGTGTGGATATATTCATGAATGTGTTCAATGTGCATGTCAACCGGACGCCGATGCGCGGTCGCATTAGCCATATGCAGTATGTGCCGGGCAAGTTTGTCAATGCCAGTTTTGATCATGCCACCGAAGAAAACGAGCGCAACCGTTTTGAAGTGGCCTGCGACAATGGCGACACCATCGCTTTTACGCAAATTTCCGGATTGGTGGCGCGCCGAATTGTCTCTTATGTTGAGGTGGGTGATCAGATCGAGGCAGGTCAGCGCATCGGCATGATTCGCTTCGGTTCGCGGGTGAATTGTGAAATCCCTGCCGACTATGATTTGAAGGTCAGGGTGGGCGAACATGTGACAGCCGGCCTGACTGTGATCGCGTGCAAACAGAAAATTGAAGCTGACAGTGAGACTGACCATGGATCTGACAATGGGTCTGATAACAACAGGGCTGATAGTGAGGAACGTGACCATGCCGAAAATTAAGGATGTCGTCAGCAAGCGGGGTGTGTATGTATTACCCAGCCTGTTTACCACCATGGGGCTGTTTTCCGGCTTCTATTCCCTGATTGCATCCATTCAGGGTAATTATGAACTGGCGGCGTGGGCGATTCTGGCGGCCGCCCTGTTCGATATGCTGGATGGTCGGGTGGCCCGTTTGATGCATGCGGAAACCGATTTCGGAGCGGAATATGATTCCCTGTGCGATATGCTGTCGTTCGGTATTGCGCCCGGCGTGCTGGTCTATCTCTGGGCGCTGGTTAATCTCGGCCCCGATCTGCACAAACTGGCCTGGCTGGGTGGTTTTTTCGTGGTGGCCTGCGCCGCTTTGCGGCTGGCCCGCTTCAATGTGCGTCACGATGTGCAGGATAAGCGTTATTTCCAGGGCTTGCCGACGCCGGGCGCTGCGCTCTTTATCGCTACAGCGGTGCTCTATCATGTCGAGATGCACGGCGAGCCGTGGCCGTGGCTGTGGTTAATATTATCCATGTTCCTGTCCTGGCTGATGGTTAGTAATGTGCGGTTTATTTCCGGCAAGGATGTGGATCTGAAAAAACGGCGTTCGAGCAGTATTGCGGTGTTGATGGTGTTGTCGATCGGACTGCTGGCGGTTGATCCCTACCGGATGCCGTTCACCATTATGTTCGCCTACTGTTTGCACGGGCCGTTGTTGAGCTTGTGGCAGAAATGGAAATTATCGCAATATCGGATGAAACGGCGCAAGCGTAAACATTCATCTGTTGCGCCGGGTCATGATGGTCAAGATTCATGATACAGGAGAAAATAATGTCCGATCGTTTGTATATTTTTGATACGACCTTGCGTGACGGCGAGCAGTCGCCCGGTTGCTCGATGAATATCGAAGAAAAAATGCGTGTGGCGCATGCCCTGGCGATGCTGGGCGTAGATATCATTGAGGCGGGTTTTCCGATTGCGTCACCGGGCGATTTCGAGGCCGTACACCGCATCGCCAGCGAGGTGAAAGGGCCGATTATCGCTGGCCTGGCGCGCGCCGCATCGGGTGATATCGAGCGGGCGGGGCTGGCTGTTAAACCGGCTGGCGAGCGGGGGCGTATCCACACCTTTATCGCCACCAGTCCGATTCATATGCAGGCCAAATTGCGCATGACGCCCGATCAGGTGTTGGAACGCGCAGTTGCAGCCGTCAAACAGGCGCGTTCACTGGTGTCGGAAGTGGAATTCTCGGCTGAAGATGCCGGCCGCACCGAGATGGATTTCCTGTGCCGGGTGGTTGAGGCGACCATCGCTGCGGGGGCGCGGGTGATCAATATTCCCGATACGGTGGGTTATATGACGCCGCTGGAATTTGGCGGTCGCATCCGAGAACTGATGGAGCGGGTTCCGAATGCTGATCAGGCTGTTTTCTCGGTGCATTGCCATAACGATCTGGGACTGTCGGTGGCCAATTCACTCTCGGCTGTGGAAAACGGTGCCCGTCAGGTGGAATGCACCATCAACGGGCTGGGCGAGCGGGCGGGCAATGCATCGCTGGAAGAGATTGTCATGATTTTGCGTACGCGCTCTGATCTGTATGATATTGAAACAGCTATCGATACCACCAAAATCGTACCGACCTCGAAACTGGTTAGCGGTATTACCGGCATGCCGATTCAGCCCAACAAGGCGATTGTCGGTGCCAACGCCTTCGCCCATGAGGCGGGTATTCATCAGGACGGTGTGCTCAAGGCCAAGAAGACCTATGAGATTATGACGCCGGAGTCGGTGGGCTGGGCGACCAATCGCATGGTTCTGGGCAAACATTCAGGGCGTGCGGCGCTGATATCACGATATGAAGAACTGGGCGTTGCACTGGATGAGGCGCGACTGCAGCCGGTATTCGAGCGTTTCAAGCTGCTGGCCGATAAAAAGAAAGATATTTTTGATGAAGATCTGATGTCATTGCTGGCTGATGATGCTGCCGTTGATACCGAGCGGGTGAAGCTGGTCAGCCTACATGCGGCCTCCGGTACCAATGATGTGCCGGTGGCGGCGGTGGAGCTGGATGTCGACGGAGAATCGTTGAAGGCTACGGCGGAAGGCGATGGCCCGGTTGATGCCGCTTTCAAGGCTATCAAATCACTGGTTGAGCCCAATGGCAAACTGCTGCTCTATGCGGTCAATGCCATTACCGCCGGCACCGATGCCCAGGGCGAGGTGACGGTTCGATTGCAGGATGGGGATCGCATTGTCAACGGTCAGGGCTCGGATACCGATATCGTGGTGGCTTCAGCCAAGGCCTTGATCGATGCGCTGAACAAGCTGCCCAATATGCATGCCAGAGAAGTGCACGCACAGTACTCGGGTGTGTAATTTTTCTGATTATAAAAACTTGATCATACGAAATTCTTTACAGGAGCAGGAGATGGCGTATCAGAGCGGCCAGGCCCTCATGACGCATGCTTGATCCGGAAGACTGGGATGCTTTTCGCGCCCAGGGTCATCGTATGCTGGATGATATGGTGGATTCGCTGCAACACATTCGCCAGCGGCCAGTCTGGCAACCTGCCGATGAATCGGTGCGACAGCGTTTTCAGGGCCATCTGCCTGCCAATGGCGTCAAATTACAAGATCTGCACGATGAATTTATGCAATACATTCTGCCCTATGCCGTGGGCAATACGCATCCGGGGTTTATGGGTTGGGTACATGGCGGCGGCACTCCGGTTGGTATGCTGGCAGAAATGCTGGCTGCCGGCCTTAATGCCAATGTTGGCGGGCGCAATCAGATTCCGCTGGAGGTGGAACGCCAGGTGATTGCATGGATGCGGGAACTGTTCGGGTTTCCTGCACAGGCCAGTGGCGTACTGACGAGCGGCACCTCCGCCGCCACATTGATTGCGCTGATTACGGCTCGTAATGCGGCGCTGGATGAAGCTACAGTAGCCGAAGGCGGTGTAATGAATAGCGCCATACAACTGGCTGCCTATGCTTCAGAAGAAGTGCATGGCTGTGTGGGGCGCGCGCTCTCCATGATTGGTCTTGGCGAAGCAGTTCTGCGGCCTGTTTCCTGTAATCACCGCCATCAGATTGATCTGATGGCGCTTCAACGGCAGATTGATGCGGATCGCGCCAGCGGTGTTACGCCGTGGTTAATTGTGGGTAGTGCCGGCACTGTCAATACCGGCGCTATTGATGATCTGGATGCACTGGCTGCTATGGCCAGAACCTGCGGAGCCTGGTTCCATGTCGATGGTGCTTTCGGGGCGCTGGCGATGCTGGCGCCCGAGATCGCGCCGCGTTTGCGCGGTATACAGTCGGCTGATTCGTTGGCCATGGATTTTCACAAATGGGGTCAGGTTCCCTACGATGCGGGCATGGTGTTGGTGCGTGACGGGGATAAACATCGACAGAGCTTTGCAACTGCCGATGCCTATTTACAACGTGAGGAGGAGGGACTGGCTGCCAATTCTCCCTGGCCATGCGACTATGGTATTGATCTGTCGCGCGGATTCCGCGCCCTGAAAGTATGGTTCACCTTCAAATCTTTTGGCAGCGAAAAAATCGGCGCCATGATTTCACACTGTTGCCAGCTGGCTCAAGCGCTGGCGGTGCGTGTAGATCGGGAGGTGGAACTGGAGGTGATGGCCGAGGTGTCATTGAATATCGTCTGTTTTCGTTATTGTGGAGATCGATCGCTTCCGGATGTGCAGTACGATGCGTTAAATCGGGTAATCGTCCGCCATATTCAGCTCTCCGGCATGGCAGCGCCATCGCTTACATATATTGGGGATCGTGCCGTGATTCGGGCTGCTCTGGTCAACCACCGCACCGACATGCAGGACATTGACCGTCTGATTGCCGCCACGCTGGCTGCAGCCCATAGCTGCCACCAACTACCGACTGGAGTGAAGAGTGAACCGAATGTTGAGACAGAGCGTGAATAAAACCGTGAATCAAACCGTGAATCAAACCGCTAAACACCCATTAATTGGACTGGCCGCACTGGCGGCACAGGCCTTCAAAGGTGATGATTTGACGCCCTTGGCCGGGCAACTGATTGAGCGTATTCGTACGCAGCCGGATGATGCGGCAGCGCGGATGGATTTGGCCACAATCCATTTTTTATCTCACAACCCTGAACTGGCTATTCAGATGCAAACGGAGGCCATCGCCTTGCAAGCGCGCTATCGTCTTTCCTCCTCCCCGGTCGAGCCGGAGTTACGTCTGCTGGCATTGATGGGGCCAGGCGGACTGATGGATAATTTGCCTTTGGAGTTTCTGCTCGAAGGCTCTGCTATTGCGATGGACCTGCATTATATGCAACCGGGGGCATCGCTGCCGCTGGATTTGGGCGATTATGATCTGTTGTTTGTCGCTGTCGGCGAATCCGATGACAACAGACCGCTGTTGCAGCAGTTGGCGCAGCAGTTGCACGATTGTCCGGTTCCTGTATTGAATAGACCGGAGTATGTGATGCGGACGACACGTGAAGGCGCTGCAACTGCGCTGCAGGGGGTAGCTGGCATTGAAATGCCCATGTCTGTGCGTTTGGATCGTGCAGAACTGGAACGACTTTCTCAACCCGACGAACTGGCTCAATATTTGCCCGAGGGCGATTTCCCCATCATCGTCCGTCCGGTGGAGTCCCATGCCGGGCATGGCCTGATGCGATTGGATCAGCGGGCGGATACCGATGCGTATCTGGCTGATCAGCAGGAGAGCCTGTTTTATATTTCACGTTTTGTGAATTATTCGTCAGATGACGGGCAGTTCAGAAAATATCGCGTGGTGTTGACCGAGGGAGAGCCCTATCTGTGCCATCTGGCCATTTCATCGCACTGGATTGTTCACTATCTCAATGCAGATATGACCGGCAATGCCGAAAAATGCGCCGAAGAAGCCGATTGTATGGCAGGCTTTGATCATGGCTTTGGAGCCAGGTATGCAAGGGCATTTGCAGACATGTACGAAGGTCTCGGATTGGAATATCTTATTATTGACTGTGCTGAAACGGATGATGGCCGTCTACTGGTATTTGAAGTGGATACAAGCGCCATTGTGCATGCCATGGATCCGATAGAAACTTTTCCCTACAAGCAGCCGCAAATGCGGAAAATCTTCGCTGCATTTCAATCCATGCTGATGCGCAGAGCCGGCATGTGAGCGGGCTCCTCTCCACAGCAACGTTGTTGATTCAGGGGAGTGATTCGCGTCAGCGCCTTGATCCTCACAGCGGCGTTAATCATTATCTATGTCGGCCCCGGCCTGATCCGGACATATTGAAACTGGGCTCATCCACTGCTACGACGATTTCTCAGTGCGGTTTTGATATTGCTGATGAAATGCGCAACCGGATGGCTGATACCTGCCGGAACCGCCCGCCAGAAAGCGTTTTTCGGGAGCAGGCCCGGCGCATCTGCCGGGAACTGCGCGACTGTCTTGAGCTGAATGAAAGCACCTCGATTGAACTGACCGAATCGGGTACGGATACGCATCGGCGTGCTGTTTGCAGCGTGCTTGCCAGAGCTAAGCAGGAGGAGCTGCTGGTTTTGATGGTAGAGGCAGCAGAAACAGGTCGTGGGGTGCCCGAAGCGCTTCGGGCGGCATCATCTGTTGTGGATGGAGGCCGGGTGCGTTGCCATGAAATTGCCATTCGTGATACGGATGGCGCGCCGCTGCCGGTGGCGGCGGTTGATGCCGCTGTGACGGCGCAGGCGGAGCAGGCGATGCAAGGCGGCGAACATCTGTTGCTGGTCATGGTGGATCAATCCAAAAGTGGTTGTGTTGCGCCATCACTGTCCTGCGGGCTGGATTTACAGAAGCGCTATCCGGGTCGGATTCATCTGTTGCTGGATGGTTGTCAGTTTCGCTTTTCAGCACGAACGCTGAATCGTTATCTGGAACATGGCGTCATGGTGGCGATTACCGGTTCCAAATTTCTGGCCGGGCCCAGTTTTTCAGGCGCGTTGCTATGGCCGAATAGTGAGCCCGTTACCATGCCAGCGACTGATCCCGGGCTGCTGATTCGCTGGCAGGTGGCTTTGGAGGCGTTGCGGGAATTGTCCATGTTGAATGATCGCAAGATCTGCGAATTTCTGGAGAGGTGTGGCCAGGCGATCGGACAGCGTCTGACGCAGGATCCGGTATTTGAGCCGCTGGCGACGCCGGCAATCATCCGACAAAAAACAGACTCGCTGACGAGATGGGATGATCTGCCCACGATCTTTCCGTTCCGACTGCGGTTGCATTCAGCTCGGGGCGAGCCCTCAACTTATGCGAGTTATAACGACGCCATGACCATTTATCGAACGCTCCAGCAAGGCGATGCGCCGCGCGTGCAACTGGGCCGCCCGATTCTGGCAGGGCGAAACCGCAAAGGTCAGCCAAATGGCGCGCTGCGTTTATGCATCAGCGCGCCGATGTTGACAGATGCCATCGCCCGGCAGCAACAATCTTCCATCATCGCCCAATGCATGCTGGCGCTGGATCGTATCTCCACAGATCTGGAGGCATGGCATGAACACTTTGATTCCTGAAGATGCTATTTCAGCAGTGAATGTAAGCTATAAGAACGACGCTATACGCATTGAACTTGATAATGGGCGCATGGTTACAGCACCGCTTGATTTTCTGCCATTGATTAAAAAAAATGTCAGCAAAAAAGATTTGCAAGCAATGACGCTTATTGATGGTGGAACTGGGGTCATGTTTGGCGATGGTGAAGCGGTAAGTATTATTACCATCATGGGGCTTGATCGTGGCTACCATGTGTGCAAATCATGGCGGGAAAACAATCACTCTGAACGGTCTCTTGGCTTAGCATAAAAACCAACCCCTGATGAAATGCGCGAAACGACCCTTTCTTTCTTGACACTTCCTTCTCTATTGAGCCGTTATAAAACTGATAGCAATTTGAACAATGCCCCAAGTGCAGCCAAGCCACCGAGCATCCATCTGGTTTGAGCCGCAATAGCTTGTTGCAGGTTGACCTCTATCTGTTTCATCTCAGTCCGTAGATTAGCTTCCACCTGAGTAATTTTGGATTCAATCTGAGTGATTTTGGCTTCAATCTGTTTAATCTCTTTCTGTAGGCGTAACTCGGATTCGCGGATATGGCTCTGGGTGGCGACATCGGACAGTTGAGGGTAACGTTCTTCCAGCGTTTCAAATGCGTGGATGATCAAGCGTGTGCGCTCGCTATCGTCGGTGGTCTCGTTGAGTTGTTCCATCAGCCTAAGTGCTACGCCCATCGTGTGTAAGCCTCCTGTAGATCATGATCCCAACGGTCATGTCGTGATCACTCGCATGAGCAAATGCGTGTGGAATGTATCCTATCGGACAGATAAGGAAAATGCATTATAAAACAAATTTCTTCTTTGCGTACTCCCCCCATGGGGGTCTCTCTTGCGCAAGCGCACCATAGGATTTCATTTGGTCACAATTTACTTTCTGCGGCTTTGCAAGATCATTGTTTTTCAGGAAAAGGATATACTGTCACCGATTTACACACAAACCTTTAAGCGAACCGCGAATGGACGCTAATACACGCGAATAAAACCTTACAACATCTTTGATTTTTATTCGTGTTCATTCGTGTCATTCGTGGATAAATGGTTTTGACTGGTTTTTCTCATAAAGATCAAATCCGCGAAGCAAGTCCTGCCCCTTCTTTCTTGATCCCTTTCTCGTCCGATTCCGACTGATGGACATTCATCCATGCGCCAGCTTATAAAACGGATAATAATTTGAATAATGCTCCAAGTGCAGCCAAGCCACCGAGCATCCAGCGTGTTTGAGCAGCAATGGCTTGTTGCAGGTTGACCTCGATTTGTTTCATTTCAGTGCGCAGGTTTGCTTCAACTAGAGTGATTTTGGCATCAATCTGTTTTATTTCCGTGAGCAGATTAGATTCTATTGTAACAATTTTGGCATCAAGTTGTTTTATTTCCGTGCGTAGATTAGATTCTATTGTAACAATTTTGGCATCAATCTGTTTTATTTCCGTGCGCAGATTCGATTCGATTGTAACAATTTTGGCATCGATCTGCCTAATCTCTTTCTGTAAACGTAACTCGGATTCGCGGATATGACTCTGGGTGGCGACATCGGACAGTTGAGGGTAACGTTCTTCCAGCGTTTCAAATGCGTGAATAATCAAACGTGTGCGCTCGCTATCGTCGGTGGTTTCGTTGAGTTGTTCCATCAATCTAAGTGCTACGCCCATCGGGTAAGTCTCCTGGATGTTATGATTCTAACACCATGCTCGTAGCGTGAATAATGCATGCTGGCTTGTCAAATAGCTTACAAGCACTGTATGTAAAATTACCATCTTTTTTAACCACTGAATACATGAAATACACGGACAAAGTTGCGAGTGCTTTTGGAAGATGATTCGAAATTATTGGGAATGGTGGAGAGTATAAGGCGAGGATATGATACTAGCCCCCTTTCTTTGTGGTTAAATTTCTTGTGCGATTTGTATATAAACACTTAACCTGTTAACCCTATCAGTCAAAACCCTATCTTCTGTTCTGTTTGGTTTTTCTGTTTTTTCTGTGGTGAAAAGGTCTTTCGCGCTAATAAAATCGATGATCTCGCAGAGCCGCAGAGAACGCAAAGGAAGTCAAAACAAACGCGTTTTCTGATTAAAAAATGGATAGCAGCTTAAACAGTGTTCCAAGCGCAGCCAGACCACCGAGTATCCAGCGTGTTTGCGCTACAATACTTGTTTGTAGATTGACCTCGATCTGTTTTATTTCAGTGCGTAAATTAGCTTCTACCTGAACAATTTTGCTCTCCATAAGAACGATTTTAGCATCAATCTGTTTCATTTCTGTGCGCAGGTTGGCATCAATCTGTTTGATTTCTTTTTGTAAGCGTAGTTCAGTTTCACGAAGCTGACTTTGGGTGGCAACATCGGATAGTTGCGGATAACGCTCTTCCAGTGTCTCGAATGCATGGACGATTAAATGCGTCCGTTCGCTATCATCGGTGGCCTCGTGGAGTTGTTCCAGCAGCCTAACCCGGCATAGCCGGAACCATCCAAGCTTAAACCACAAAGACACGAAGGCACAAAGGAAAGACTAA
>Ga0256829_1000791_pt1 | contig 28697 bp, 27 predicted proteins | sample 131447metaG_FD_185979 | JGI IMG/M metagenome (GOLD analysis project Ga0256829, IMG submission 185979) | Hydrothermal vent microbial communities from Lau Basin, Pacific Ocean - 131-447 | ecosystem: Environmental > Aquatic > Marine > Hydrothermal vents | place: Pacific Ocean: Lau Basin | collected... | reverse complement strand
GCTGTTATTCCTCCAGCCGAATCAACGGCAAACTGCGGAAAATATCGCCGTACAGTTTATAGAACATTTTAGCGCCATGCACAACCGCCTGTTTGTCCGCGTCTTCATCCAGTCTGTTCATCAAACCTTCGTAAAAGTCGACATGGCCGACATCCAGCGAACCGTGCGAATTCAGATAGGAAAACGCCGCTATCGGCAAATCCAGACTCTGCTCGATATTGCCTGCCGCATGGGTAGCCAGCGCCACGCTGGTGCCTTCGAGCACCAATACCATGCCGAAAAATCCGGCCGGGTTATTGCGATGAATCGTATCGTAGGCATAGGAGATCATCAGCTCAGTCGCCGCCATCGGCGTATCTCTACGCACCGCTTCCTTATCAGCGCCACAGGCCTCTATATCATTGAGAATCCACTCCTGATGGCCCATCTCTTCTTCAATATATTCGCCAATGGCTTCGCGCAACCATTCCAGCCGTTCGGGCAATCGTCCGCCAGTCGCCATCAATAATGGCACTGTATGTTTCACATGGTGATAGGCCTGTCCCAGAAAGGCCAGATAACTCTCACGTGATAATTGTCCCGCCGCACCCATGCGGATAAACGGGATAGATAATAAACCGTTTCGCTCAGCTTCCGTCGCTGCAATCAATTCATCATAAAATGCCATTCATGACTCCTTATATGTGTCATCTATTTTTTCGGCATAAGCCTTGAAAATATGCCCTCTTCTCGGCCTGCCCGTCCCCGTCCATAAACCATTGGCCACGCTGAACGCTTCATCGGCCACAATCCATCGGCACACCATGGCATAATCCGGCAAACGCGCATTGGCTGCGGCTACGGCCCGATCGATCTGCTCGCCCCCCACCTGCTCGGAGTCGGCACCTTGCCGCGCCACAATGACAGCAACATTAAACGGATGCGCTTCGCCGAATACGCAGCACTGGGCGATGGCCGGCTCAATGGACAGTTCCCGCTCCACCCACTCCGGCGACACGTTACGACCAAATGCGGTAATAAAAATATGCTTTTTGCGGCCACTGAGAAACAGGAATCCGTCATCATCGAGGTAACCGATATCGCCGGTCGGCCAGTAATTACCCTCGCCATGCGTAACATCGCCCAGATAACCGGAAAATAGCGAACCGCGCACCAGAATCTCGCCATCTTCAGCGAACTTCAGCTCCACATGCGGCAGCGGTTTACCGACGCTGCCTGGCTTGCAATCATTGTTACTGTTCACCGCCACCACGCTGGCAGCCTCCGACAGTCCATAACCCTCAAATACCGGCAAACCGAGCGCCTCGGCTCTTTCCAACAGAACCGGCGACACAGAAGCGCCGCCAACTGCAATATAACGCAAGGCCGATGGCCGTTCCGCACCCTGCTCCACTGCAGCAATCAGGGCATGCAACATCTGCGGAATCATAATACAGGTAGTCGCAGCAGAGCGGTGCAAGGCGGCCATAAATTGACCGATATCCAGCCCTGCCGCGCCGCTCATGCCAACCCCGGCCATGCCCGGTGCAACAATCGTGACCCCGGCCAGCAGTGGCGCATACAAGCCTCCGATATTTTCCAAAAGCGTAGCATAAGGCAGCAAAGAGAGGTGGCGATCGTCACGACAAGCACCGGTCGCATCAGCCAGCGATGTCGCCACCGTTTCCATGGCAGCCTGGGTTAAACAGACGCCTTTGGGTTCGCCCGTGGAACCGGATGTAAAGGTGATTTTTGCGCAGGCATCCGGCAGTGCTACGGCGGGTGTCGAAATCGCAATCAGTTCAAGCGCTCCGGAGAGCTTTTTCGATGGCTGTTGTGCGATAGATAAGCCGTCCAGCAGCATGGCCATCGAATCCGGCCTGTCTGTGATGATCGCATCGACGCCGGCATGCGCCAGCATGTGGCCAATCTGCGCCGGCGAAAAGAAATGGGGTACGGGAATCAGTGGAATCCCGGCCTTGATACAAGCCAGATCAGCTACAGCCCAGGCCGGCGAGTTATCCACCGCTAAAGCCAGAGCGCGCGCGCCTGTTTGCTGCAATGCGGTCGCCATGGTTGACACTGCCGTCGACAATGTCCGATACGTGATCGATGCTTTAGCACAATCCAGCGCGATACGATCCGGACAGGCTTTCGCGTGTCCCTCCAGGGCCTCAAGCACCAGACTCAAATGCTCGCTCCGTTCTCTTTCATGCCAGTCTTATGTTCATCGGGCAAGCCCCCGGCATCGGGCAAGACTCCGGCATCTCGCAAGCCGACCTCCTCTGCAGCAGCCCATGTATCACGCAGGCTGGCCCACAATTCCTGCAGATTGTCATGCCCTTGCCCGATATCGCCAAAACAGACAACAGGGTTGCCCTGATAATAGCTGCCCCATCTGGCCACCTCCTGCGGGGGCAACCTGTTCTCATCGGCCGCCATCAGATCCCATACATCCAGTCCCAGCCGACGAAACACATTGCGCATACGCGTGACGCCGGTAAACACCAGCCAGCGGCAGCCCAGCGCATGCATGTAAGCGGTAGCCCCAATCAGCGCCATGCGCGCATCACCCGGTTTGGCTTCCGCCAGGTTGCCCACTTCAATAATTTCAGAACGCTGTATCGGTTCACCCCGATAGCGTGAGATAACATCCTCTATGGGATCATCCAGATAATGTTCCAGAAACAGCGGTTGATCTGCCGCCAGACGAAAGCCCATGATCGCCCGACAGTTCCCGGCGGCATCGGATACGCGCATGATTTTCGGCATGAAGGAGTCAATTTTGGCGTCGTAAGCGCGGGCATAGGTGTCCCGGATAAAATCGGTCGCCTGCTCCCAGCCTGCATCTTCCGGACTGATGATATCAAACAATAAAATCCTCCTGACGCGTCCGGATTTTTCCATGTCATCATGATATTTCACTTCATGACCCGGGAAAAACCGATGCAGGCGTGTTGCCTATTTCATGTTAAAACTACTCGTTGAAATGCGCGGCGCATATTAGCCCGGCGCACGCCTCCCTAAAAGTGACAGCACGCACACTTACATGCATGATTCAACAATGTTTCAATGATGTCTCAGTCGATCCAACCGATGTTTTCTTAGTAATCTCTCAGCATTTGCTCGTATTCAGACAACGAGCGCTCAAATGCAGGGCGTTCAAACAGCCGATCCATATAGGCTTCAAGGTTGCACCATGGCCCCGTATCAATGCCGATTGAATCCAGACGCCACAGAATCGGCATCAGCGTGACATCGGCCAGCGTATACTGCTCACCAATAAAATACTCCTGCCGACCCAGATAACTATCCAGCGAACCGAGATAATCCTTGATTTTACCGACAGCCTCTCTTTTCTTGCGACTGTTCTGGGTATCGCTGTACAGCGGATAGAGTTCACGCTCCAGTTGCAGCACAGCCAGACGCATCTGGGCACGCTCTGCCGGCGATCCCGGCTTCAACGGCGGATGCGGATAACGCTCATCCAGATATTCGTTCACAACTGAAGATTCAAAAAAGACAATATCCCGATCAATGACCGTCGGCAACTTGCCATACGGATTGATCTTGAGAAAATCAGCCGGCAGATTGGCCGACTCGAGTTCGGTGGTTTCAACCGGTAATTCCTTTTCTGCCAACACGATTCGCGTACGATGTGAAGTCGGACAATGCGGGTCGGAATATAGTTTAACCATCTGAGCCTCCAGGGACATGGCAAACACGATGCCTGCCAAAACGGTGGCGCAGTGTAGCGGCATCGTCAAAAAAATAAAGCACTCCGCCACAATCCACAACCGCGCTTGCGACAATCGGCCTGCGCTTTTATGCTCGGCTTGTTCATTATTATCCGGGAGTCAGCATGGAAATTTCGGAACTGCTCGCATTTACAGTGAAAAACAAGGCATCGGATTTGCATCTCTCATCCGGTGAGCCTCCAATGATCCGCATTAACGGCGACATGACCCGTATCAAAATGCCGGATATAGACAGGCGCGAGGTTCAGGGCATGGTGTATGACATCATGAGCGACGCCCAACGCAAGACATTTGAAGAGCACATGGAGATCGACTTCTCCTTTTCGCTTGGCGATATCGCCCGCTTTCGCGTCAATGTCTTTGAACAGCGGCGCGGCATGGGGGCGGTATTCCGCGTCATTCCCAACGAAGTGATGACGCTGGATCAATTAAACTGCCCGCAGATTTTCCGCGACATCGCCATGACACCGCGCGGCATCTGTCTGGTCACCGGGCCGACCGGATCGGGCAAGTCGACAACGCTGGCGGCCATGGTTGACTACCGCAACGATAATGAACGCGGCCACATTCTAACCATTGAAGATCCGATTGAATTCGTACACCGATCCAAACAATCACTCATTTCGCAACGTGAACTGGGGCTGCACACCCACTCATTCGCCAATGCCCTGCGCAGCGCCCTGCGTGAAGATCCCGATGTCATTCTGGTTGGCGAATTACGCGACCTGGAAACCATACGACTGGCCCTGACCGCGGCTGAAACCGGCCATATGGTGTTCGGCACCCTGCACACCTCGTCCGCGCCAAAAACCATTGATCGAATTGTTGATGTCTTTCCGGCGGCTGAAAAAGAGATGGTGCGCTCCATGCTGTCCGAATCAATATGCGCCATTATATCACAGGCGCTGATCAAAACTGCAGATGAACAGGGGCGCGTCGCGGCGCATGAAATCATGCTGGGTTCACCGGCTATCCGTAACCTGATTCGCGAGAATAAAATCGCGCAGATGGTTTCTGTCATGCAGACCTCGGCCAGAGATGGTATGCAGACACTGGATTCCCACCTGATGCAACTGGTTAAATCGCGCAAAATCACCCCGCAGGCCGCCATGGAGAAAGCTGGCAACAAAAAACTCTTCGGAGCCGTGGCATGAAAAAAACAGCCTCGCAATCATTGTCTATCAAGCAGTTGTTGATGGTGATGAATAAACAGGATGCATCGGATCTTTATATCACCGCCGACATGCCGCCCTCCTATCGCATCAATGGCACTGTATATCCCCTGAAGCAACCGCCTCTGAGCGCTTCGCAGTGCGAAAAACTGGCTTTTTCCAGCATGAGCGAGCGTCAGCGTGCTACCTTCTCGGCCGAATATGAGATGAATCTGGCCCTCTCTTATGAAGATATCGGCCGCTTTCGCGTCAATATCTTCCGTCAGCGCGGTCATATCGGCATGGTGATTCGCAAGGTCAATCTGGAAATCCCCACCATCGATGAACTCGGCCTGCCGGAGATATTCAAGGATATTGTCATGCAGAGCCGTGGACTGGTATTGATGGTCGGCGCTACCGGTTGCGGCAAGTCAACCTCGCTGGCGGCCATGATCGACTGGCGCAACAGCAATCAGGCCGGCCATATTATTTCGATTGAAGACCCTATTGAGTTTGTCCATCAACACAAAAAATCCGTTATCACCCAGCGTGAGGTCGGCACCGATACGCTGGAATATCAGTCGGCCCTGAAAAACACCTTGCGGCAAGCGCCCGACGTGATTCTGATTGGTGAAATCCGTGATCGCGAGACCATGGAGCATGCACTGGAATTTTCCGAAACCGGTCACTTGTGTCTGGCTACGCTGCATGCCAACAATGCCAACCAGGCACTGGAACGCATCATCAATTTCTTTCCTGAAGAGATGCATCTTCAGGTCGGTCTGAATCTGGCTCTGAATCTGAAGGCCGTGCTGTCACAGCGGCTGGTCAAAACGCCGGATGACAAACGCCTGCCAGCCATCGAAATTCTGATCAACACGCCTCGCATTTCCGATCTGATCGGTAAATGGAATATTGCTGAAATCAAGGAGGCGATGGCGGCAGGCAAAAACTACGGCATGCAGACCTTCGATCAGTCCCTGCTCCGCTTGTGGATGGATGGGCTGATTACCGAAGATGAATCGCTGCGTCAGGCTGATTCGGTCAATAATCTGCGCCTGCAAATAAAGATGGTGAACCTCAAGGATAGCGGCGGCGACGTGGATGATCTGCAACAGCTATCCGGTAATCTGGATGCACAGGATCTGCACATATGATGCAGTCCGGCTCATTCATCGATGAGTTGTTACGACTGGCTCATAAAGGCGGCGCATCGGATCTGATCGTACGCACCTTTGACCGGGTGCGCATGCGCATTGGCGGCTATATCGTCACAGTGCCTGTGGACAAGGTTGCTACGCCGGATCGGGCAACAACCAAAGCCATGATTACGCATCTGACCCGTCACCTGCCCGCTGCGCCGGATGTAGAATCCGTCAACCATCTGGATTTTCACTACAGCCTGGACGGCATCTGCCATTTTCGCATGCATGTGCTGCGCAGCAACAACAGTTTCGGCATTGTCGCCCGTCTGATTCCGCAACGCATCCCCGACTTTGAACAGCTACGTCTGCCGCCGGTATTCAATGAGATCAGCCATTATCGTAATGGCCTGATTCTGATGGCCGGTGCCACAGGTTCCGGCAAAAGCACATCACTGGCCGCATTATTAAGTCATATTATTGAACAACGCCCCGTACACGCCGTGACGCTGGAAGATCCGATCGAGTTCCGCTACAGCACCCGCCATCGCGGCACCGTCACCCAACGAGAAATCGGCACCGATGTTGTCAGTTTTAAACAGGGCTTGATCGATGCCATGCGCGAAACACCGGATATTATTGTCACCGGCGAACTGCGTGGTGGCGATGAGGTTCAACTGGCGCTGGAAGCCGCCGAGACCGGTCATCTGGTCATCGCCACAGTACATGCCACCACTGCCACCGGCGTCATGCAGCGCATCATGGCCTCATTCGGCAAAGATCAACAGACCGGCATTCGCGAACGTCTGGCCGAAAACCTGCGTGCGATCATTGTGCAGAAATTGTTGCCCATGAAATCAGACAAGCAGCGCATCGTGGCACTGGAAATCATGATTAAAAATTCGGTTGTTAAACATTTCATTCTCGATCTCACCCACTGGAGCGAGATTCCCCGCGCCATGGAGGAGGGTCACAACCTGTACGGTTCCCAGAGCTTCGACCAACACCTGCAACAATTGGTGGAGTCTGATCTTATCAGCTATGACGAAGCGCTGCTCCATGCCGTATTTCGTGAAGATTTCGCCCTGCGCATGGGCCGCGAATAGCAAGCCATTGATTCACGCGCCCATACATGGGCGCTCTGATGAATTCGCCAGAAGTCATCACTCCTGATAATAATAATCATACAGGCGCAGCAGCGATTCAGTCAGATTCCATGCTTCAGTATATGAGAGGCCGCTGTCATCCGGGAAAATGATGCGTACATATAGCTTCTTGCCATGTTTTTGCTGCATGCGTGAGAGTCGCTTGTGCAGTTCGATGCCACTAACGGTCTGATAATCGCTGTCCGCCGGCCCTTTGACTTCGATATTCAGTTTACCCGCCACCTTGCGATAACGCACCAACACCACAATTTTCCCCAGTGGTGAGCGGGCCGGGCGAATCAGGCGGTTATACTTTGTTTCCAGGTTGGCGTACTCCATTTCCAGCCGTTTCAGCCGCGCCAGTTGCGTATCGCTACTGCTTTTCAGCTTTCCGAGTTCTTCAATCTTCAATTGATACTGCTGTTGCTGTTCAGCCAGTTCCTTGGCTCGCAGGGCCAGCGCAGCCGCCAGTTCAGCCTGTTTCTGATCCACCGCCTGCTTTTCGGCCAGCGCCACATCGCGTGCCTGGGTGATGGCGGAGAGGCTCAATTTCAATTGCATATTCTGCTGCTCGCTCTGGCTAAGTTGTGCCAGTGTGCGGCTATGCTCCTCACCGAGATTCATCAAGCGCATACGTAGCATGGCTGCCTCTTCTTCCAGCCGTTTCAGACGCATATTCAACTCGGTATTGATATGAGTGGTGGATTGAGCCTGCACTGTGGCGGCGCGTTCTGCTTCAAGCGATGATCGAAGTTTATGCACCAAGTCCATGTTTTTCAACAGCAATGTCAACATAGCTAACAGAAAGATCAACACAATCACTGTCATGATGTCAGTGAATGCTGGCCAGAACCCCTCGTCGCCGCTCTCCCTTTGGTTCAAGCGCAGATCGACAAACCCGTATGCCATGAGCTCAGGCTCCCGGTAGCCTGAATCCGTCTTTCATGACTGCGGATAATTCACGCAACTGCCCCAGCGCCTCTTCATGCTGCGCCTGAGCCTGAACCCTGTTCTGCTCCATCTCCTGCCGTATCAAATCGGGATCAAACGCATCAATTTTATCATGCAATGACTGCACCAGCAGATGCGCTTCGCGCACCAGATCCAGAGCATGCTGTGTCATCGCTTCTTCTGTAATCTGATACATCGGCAGCAGCCGCGTCGCCGTGATCTCTTCAATACGGCCCAGCAATGCGGTTTGCAGATTCTGGATGGCAGATAGAAAATAGCTCAGAAACAGGTAGCAGACAATGGCGCTCATGGTCGTCGATAGCGCCGTGGACATGCCATGAATAACCATACCCATGCCGCTGGAAGAGACCGCATCGTCAAGCAGATTGGAAGCGCCGAACAGCGCGATGGAGAGCGACACAATCGTACCGAGCACGCCGCACAGGATCAGGATATTATGGATAAAACGGACCAGCCCGGTGCGCGTGCTTTCACTGGCCAGCAGCGTGGCGGCCAGCGCCTGATGCTGCGCCGGCGCATGCTGTAAACGCATCCCCTCCAGTGTATTGACACGGATGGCGATGATAGAAGATGGCGCGATGCCTTCCAGCAATGCCCCCTGATTACCCTCAAGATTGCGTTGGAATCGAACCAGCGCCAGCTCTTCGCGGTTATAAGCAATCAGTAACAGCAGCGCACGTATCACACCCAGCAAAAACAGCGTAAAAATCAATCCGTTCAGGGCATAGCCGACCGATGTCTGCTGATTGGACAGATAGATCATGGCAAGGGTATCGGAAAAGTAGATGCCCGCCGCTATCACCAGCAGGGTGACCAGTAACATCTGAATCAGCACTGATCGGCTTAGTCGTAATGGCTGCATATCACATCTCCTTATCCGGTCGCAGATCAACTCCGGCCAGCTGCCTGATGGCATGCCGAATAACCCTGCTATCATCCTGCAACCCCGCTCTGCCCTCGCTCGCCGCAGGCAAGGCGATCGCATCGCCCACCACCACTTGCGCGCGGCTGCGTCGATAAAACGAGCGCCACAGATGCACATGGTCAAACGGCCATACCCCGGACACCCGAAACGGAATCATCGGCGCGCCTGTGTCGCGTGCAAGCAGAGCTGCACCGGGCAGAATGCGATGCAGTGGAATCGGCGGATTGGCCGCCCCTTCCGGAAAAATACAGAGTGCATTGCCCGCCCGCACCACGTCCTGAGCCTGTCGCAACGCCTGCCTGTTGGCGCCGCCGGGGTTGACAGCAATCGCACCCACCATATCAAATCCCCAACGCGCATACCACATGTTCTGGTAGTATTCCCTCGACATCAAAAATGACAATGGGCGATTCACTGTGGCCTGAATCAGCAATGGATCCAGACCGCAAATATGGTTGCCAACCAGAATCACCGGCCCGTCCGGCAATATCACCCGCTGACGGGACAAATGGTGCCAGCCGCAACAGAACAGGCGATCCACTGCGCGCAGCAGTGCATTTGGGCCAACATTACCGTTTTCCGCAACCATGATTGCATGCTCGCCAGTTCGTCATTTTTTTCAATCAATTCCTCTGTGTTTGCGGTTTGCCGGGTCGGGAGGGGTTGCCCGTCGTAATATCCAGTGCTGGGCATTGTCGTGGATAAAAAGGCACGCGCCTATCCTGTCCGCATCATGAACTGGCATGAAATCGTTAATGATCGCATCGGCCAGCACGCTTTTGTTATCAGCTTCTGACTGCTGGCTGATATCGCCAAACAGGCTCAGACATTCTTGCGATGCAAGCCAATGTGTTCATCAAACTCGCGCTCAATCTGATCGGTCTCCAGTGAATGATACAGGATAAGCTTTTTCAGATGACTATACCCTTCCAGCTCCAGATCATCAAAGTGAATGGCGACACACTCTCCATCAGAGCGAACCGCGCAACCGCGTGCTACTATCACCACGGATTCACCTTCACTCGCATCATCTCCGAGAATGATTTTCACATCGCAACGAACATCGCTATTGAACCGTTCGGGTGAATTGACCCGCACACCATTCAGGCTGACATCACGGGCAACTGCCTTGAATACGGGCTGGCCGGGCCTTTCAATTTCAACCCTGACCTGTACATCTACTCTGGAAAATTCACGACAATCATGTTCTGTACTCACCTTATGCTCCTGGTGGCTAGCGCCATGTAGACATCTCACATGAACATACATGAAAAGTCAATTCCGTCTGTCGGCTAACCCATGCTCAGGGTGCAATATGTTCTGTGCCATTTTTTGTGATCCCCATCACGGTTTAAAGCATCTCGTGTATGATGATATGGAATGAGGAAGTTTGTTATTCGTCATAACACTCATCCAGGAGGGATAAAATGAAGCGGTTTGCCGAACCAGATGCAAATGAGGCTCTACTGGCGCTCATCGGAGCACTTGATGCAAGAGACGCCTACCGAAGGGATCATACCTCCCGCTATAATCAGGTGACATTCATCAACAGATTGCTCAACTGTTTTAAGATTGAACCGACGTTAAAACAACACATCCGCAACGCTGTCCTGATTCACGATATCGGAATGATTGGTATATCTGATGATATTTTACTCAAGCCTGGCCGCTTAACGGCTGAGGAGAGAGTCATGATTGAACATGCGCCAAGAACAGCGGCAAATATTCTGTCTCTGGTGCCATCACTGTCGATGGAGCGTGACATGATTCTGCATCAAAACGAATGTTGGGACGGCAGCGGCTATCCGGATAAATTAAAGGGAAAAGCAATACCGGTTGGCTCACGATTTATTTCCATCGCCCAGGCTATTGATGCCATGACCCATGATCGCGCCTATCGGCGTGCACGACCCATCTCTTATTGTCTGCAAGAGTTACAAAGTAATGCAGGGAAACAGTTCGATCCAACGATTGCCAGGGCGGCAGCAACGCAGCTGTGCAAAAGCGATGGCTGGACAGATGAACCCGGACGACACCTCAATGCACTACAGCTTGCAGAGACAGGCTGCTGACTACATTCTGCCAACATCACACGCTATCAGGCCGAAGCATAAGGCAGGACAGTGGTGGCAATGTGATGCTGATCGAACAGGGCTGATCCATCCATGCCTTATCATCCGCGCTCACACCATCGGCATTGCCGAGATCAGCACCGCCATAAATCTCAGCATCGGTATTGATGATCTCCCGGTAATAACCGGACACAGGCACGCCGAGCCGGTAATCATGGCGTGGCACCGGCGTCAGATTCAGTACGACCACCACTGCGCCGCCGTTTTTATCGCGCCGAATAAAACTGAGTACAGACTGGCTGGCATCATTGCAATCAATCCACTGGAAACCGGCCGGATCGAAATCAACCTCATGCAGCGCCGGCACATCTTTATAGACACGGTTCATCTCGCGCATCATCAACTGCAACCCGCGATGCGGCATAAACTGAGCCTGATCCCATGATAGGGATGCATCGAAGTTCCATTCCGGCCACTGACCGAATTCCAGCCCATTAAACTGCAATTTCTTGCCCGGATGCGCATACATATAGGCATAGAGCAGGCGCAGGTTAGCGAATTTCTGCCAATCGTCACCCGGCATTTTCTGCGGCATGGAGCCCTTGCCATGCACGACTTCATCATGTGAAAACGGCAGAATGAAATTCTCGGTAAAGGCATAGACCATCGAAAAGGTCAGCGTATGATGGTGGTAAGATCGGTGAATCGGATCCTCTTCAAAATAGGACAGGGTATCGTTCATCCAGCCCATATTCCATTTCATGGTGAAGCCCAGCCCTCCCAGGTAAGTCGGGCGCGATACCATCGGCCACGAGGTGGATTCCTCAGCCATGGTTACCGCGCCGGGAAAGCGTTCATGCACCAGACAGTTAAACTGTTTGATAAACTCGACCGCCTCCAGATTTTCGCGACCACCAAATTTATTCGGCAGCCATTCTCCCTCTTCGCGGGAATAATCCAGATACAGCATCGAAGCCACCGCATCGACCCTTAATCCGTCGATATGGAATTCATCGAGCCAGAACAGTGCCGAGGCAATCAGAAAATTGCGCACCTCATTGCGACCGAAATTAAAAATATAGGTGCCCCAGTCCTTGTGTTCGCCAAGCCTCGGATCTTCGTGTTCATATAGCGGTGTGCCATCAAAACGCGCCAGACCGTGTGCATCCTTGGGAAAATGGGCCGGCACCCAATCAAGAAATACGCCGATACCATGATGATGGCAGTAATCGACAAAATAACGGAAATCGTCCGGCGTGCCAAATCGACTGGTCGGGGCGAAATAACCAACGGTCTGGTAGCCCCATGAACCATCGAACGGGTGTTCGGTGACCGGCATCAGCTCGATATGCGTATAACCCATCCACTGACAATACTCGACCAGTTGATATGCCAGGTCACGGTAACTCAGATATTCCGAGCCATCACCACCGCGCCGCCAAGACCCCAGGTGTACCTCATAAATACTCATCGGTTTATCAGCGGCCTGTGTTGCCGGGCGCTGTTCAATCCAGTCGGCATCCTCCCATGAATAGACTTTGCAATTATGCACCACGCTGGCTGTCGCAGGCCTGAGCTCCATCTGCTGGGCATAAGGATCGGCTTTTTCAAACACATCGCCATTTTGGGCGCGAATTTCAAATTTGTAGGTTTCGCCTTCGCACAGCCCCGGAATAAAAAGCTCCCACACGCCGGAAGAGCCGCGCACGCGCATCTGATGTTCACATCCATTCCAGTGATTGAAATTACCCACCACGGAAACCCGCGAAGCCGCTGGTGCCCAGACTGCGAAACCAACGCCGTTCACCCCATCATGTTCACGCACATGCGCGCCCATGATACGATATTTCTCGAAATGGTTACCTTCGCCAATCAGATGCAGATCCATCTCGCCAAGAATCGGTGAGAAACAATAGGCGTCATCGATTTCCCAACGATGCCCAACGCCGTTTTCAATGCGAAAGCGATACGCCTTATCGAAGTCACCGCCCTTCCAGTGCTTCTCAAACACATCCGTGCCTTCAATACGTTTCATCACCTGAGCTCTGCCGCCCTCGGGCAACAGCCACATTTTTTCCGCCTGCGCACTTAAGGCGCGAACCATAACGCCGCCATCCGGATGCTCATGCATACCCAGCCAGCCAAACGGATCATGCGAACGCGCTTCAACAACAGCCCACGCTTCAGGAGATAAAATTAGTTTACTCATGTAAAGCCTCACTTCTTCAATTGATACTAAGACAAACTATACTTCTTCTTTTTTCCTCTGTGGTTCAATAAATAAAAATAAGTCAAAAGCAATCACCGCAAAGAACGCAAAGGTACGCAAAGGAAATCTAAATCAACATCCAACTTCTATCGTATGCTTGAGAACATCGTCTCGTTCACCTTAAGAAAAGCTGCTCTGTTGCGTTTTTTACTTTGCGTACCTTTGCGCCCTTTGCGGTTCACGCTTTTCAGGTGATAACTGTCGGTTTATCGCGTCCGGTCAACGCTTGCAGTTGCGATACATCGTTTGCAGATGCAATCATATCAGCCAGCGCATCCTGCGCATCCATGCCGTGCTGTCTGCTGTCCGCCTCATACGATTCCAGATAGAGACGAATCGTTGCGCCGCTGGTACCGGTGCCGGACAGACGGAAAATAATACGTGAGCCATCTTCAAACAGAATCCGCACACCCTGATTCTCGCTGACGCTGCCATCCACCGGGTCGGTGTAGGCAAAGTCGTCACAGCTTGCCACAGTGCGCCCGGCCAGTTCCGTACCCGGCAAGGTGCCAAACTGATCGCGCACGTTCTGCAACACATTAGCCGCCGCAGCCGAATCCACGCCTTCATAATCATGGCGGGAATAATAGTTGCGTCCGAATTTCTGCCAGTGATCCAGCAGAATCGCTTCTACCGACTCCTTGCGTACAGCCAGGATATTGAGCCAGAATAATACCGCCCACAACCCGTCTTTTTCACGCACATGATTGGAGCCTGTGCCGAACGATTCCTCACCGCACAGGGTGACACGATCCGCATCCATCAGGTTGCCGAAGAATTTCCAGCCGGTCGGCGTTTCATAGCAATCCAGGCCCATCGATGTCGCCACACGATCGACTGCCGCCGAAGTCGGCATAGAACGCGCCACCCCGGCAATACCAGCTGAATAACCCGGCACCAGCGTAGCGTTCGCCGCCAGCACCGCCAGTGAATCACTCGGGGTAACAAAGAAATGGTTGCCGAGAATCATATTACGGTCGCCATCGCCATCGGATGCCGCGCCAAAGTCCGGCGCATTATCGCCGTACAACAGATCCACCAGCTCATGCGCATAGGTCAGGTTCGGATCGGGATGACCGCCGCCGAAATCCTCTTTCGGCTCGCCGTTCATGACTGTACCATCAGGCGCACCCAACAAGCCCTCGATAATTGCTTTGGCATAAGGGCCAGTCACCGCATGCATGGCATCGAATGCCATGGAGAAATCGTCAGAAAGCGAGTTTCCGGATAACAGAGCGCGAATCGCGTCGAAATCGAACAGCGACTGCATCAGTTCAGCGTAGTCGGATACCGGATCAATCACTGCTACCTGCATGCCGGCCAGTTCAAAATTACCGATCTGATCCACATCCACATCATCGCATTCAATGATATTATAAAATTCTATTTTCTGCGTACGTGTAAAGATAGCCTCGGTGACGCCCTCAGGCGCCGGGCCGCCATTGCCAATATTGTATTTGATACCAAAATCATCATCGGGGCCGGCCGGATTATGGCTGGCAGAGAGAATAAGGCCACCGTAAGCGCCGTATTTTCGAATCACACAAGATGCCGCCGGCGTAGAAAGAATACCGCCCTGCCCGACCAACACTTTACTAAAACCATTGGCTGCAGCCATTTTCAGAATTGTCTGAATCGCTTCACGATTAAAATAGCGGCCATCACCGCCGACGACTAATGCATGGCCGGCAAAATCGCCGATAGAATCAAACACCGACTGCACAAAATTTTCCAGATAATGTGGCTGCTGAAATACTGTTACTTTTTTACGCAAGCCCGATGTACCCGGACGTTGACCTTCAAATGGCTGAGTTGAAACAGCTTCAATCTGCATGAAAACCCTCCCCCTTAACGCGCATGAATTATTCACCCTGTGATATGAACATTTCCACGGTGTGAAAAAAATCCATGCAGGCGCGTTATTTCTCTCTTTAGCGGCATACTAACCGAACAACCATCTTAAAACCACATGGCAAACCTTGCTACTTACTGCTAGTATGCGTTTCACAATTCTGACACAAGCAGGGAGAGGCCAATATGGTTCCGATGAGTGAAGATCGTAATGTAGACCAAATGGGTCCGCAAATGGAGCGTAATATTAGTACGCTAACCGCCAACAGCATGGCGCTGGTGCTGGCCGGCGGTCGAGGTTCAAGGCTCAAGGATTTGACTGCATGGCGCGCCAAGCCAGCGGTGCCATTCGCCGGCAAATTCCGCATTATTGATTTCCCCATGTCAAACTGCATCAATTCAGGCATCCGGCGAATCTCTGTGATCACACAATATAAATCGCACTCGCTGCAACGTCACCTACAACGCGGCTGGAGCTTCATGTCCGGTCAGTTCGGAGAGTTTGTCGAGGTGCTGCCGGCGCAACAGCGCAAGGGCGAAGGCTGGTACGTCGGCACTGCTGACGCCGTCTATCAGAATCTCGATATTATTCGCCATTATAATCCGGAGTATGTGGTCATCCTGGCTGGCGATCATATCTACAAGATGGACTATGGTAAAATGATCGCCGCCCATGTCGCCAACGGTGCCGATATTACGGTCGGCTGCATTCCGGTATCGCTGGCAGAGGCCAAGGCCTTCGGTGTGATGTCTATTGATGATGAATTCCGCATCACTGAATTTGCAGAAAAACCGGCCAACCCCAAAGCCATGCCGGATAATCCGGCACAGTCACTGGCTTCCATGGGCATCTATGTCTTTTCCTGTAAATACCTGCGCGATCGTCTGGTCGCGGATGCCGCAGATACATCTTCTACGCATGATTTCGGTCGCGATCTGATTCCCCATGCCATTGAGCACGCCAACGCCTTTGCCTTCCCTTTCTTGGCAGGCAATACCAGCGCATCCGGCTATTGGCGCGATGTCGGAACCATTGACGCCTATTGGGATGCCAATATTGATCTGGCTCAGATTTCACCGTCACTGAATCTGTATGACAATAATTGGCCGATCTGGACACATCAGGAACAACTGCCGCCCGCCAAGTTCGCCTTTAATGATGACGACAGGCGCGGTCATGCCATTGATTCACTGGTTTCCGGCGGCTGTCTGATTACCGGTGCCGAGATCCGCCATTCCGTGCTATTCTCCAGCGTACGTATTCATTCCGGCTCGCAGGTGGAAGATTCAGTCATCCTGCCGGAAGCTGAAATCAGGCATAACTGCCGCATCAAGCGCTGCGTCATTGACAAGGGCGCGATTATTCCTGACGGAACAGTTATCGGTGAAGACCCGGTAGAGGATGCCCGGCGCTTCTATGTTTCTGAAGGCGGCATTGTGCTGGTGACGCCTGAAATGCTGGGACAGGATCTGCACTCAGTCTAAGCCCTTTCACCACCGAGCGCGCAAGGAAAGCAATAGCCCGATGCAGCAAGATGAATCACTCGTACTTATCTGCTCATTGTTTACTTTGCGTACCCTTGCGCTCTTTGCGGTAGAATAGGTTCTAGAATAATTAAATATCCCCTGGAGAATATTCATGAGCCAACCATTATCTGTGATCTTTTACTGGCATATGCACCAGCCATTTTACCGTGAGGCCGATACCGGGCGTTACCACCTGCCCTGGGTCTATCTGCATGCCATGAAAGATTACACCGATATGGCTGAAATCGTCGCGCAACTGCCCGGCGCCAAAGCGGTGATGAACTATGTACCGTCGTTGACGGTTCAGATCAATGATTATGCGGCGCAACTGAAAGCGTTTTTGGACGGCACAAGAAATGAGCTGAACGACCCACTGCTATCGGCGCTGGCGCACAAACCTGGCAAGATGAAAAAGAAGGATCGAAATTTCATTTTGAAAACCTGCTTTCGCCTCAATCATGAACGCAATATGCATCGTTACCCGGCCTATTCGCGCCTGTGGAATATGGCCGAGCATGCCAAAACCAACAAGGCAACCCGCTACCTGGGCGAAAGCTTTTATAGTGATCTGGTCACCTGGTATCACTTGGCCTGGTTGGGTGAAACCGTACGACAACGCAATTTCGTAGCGCGTCGTCTGATTGAAAAAGCGACCGGATTTACCTATCAGGATCGCCGCGATCTGTTGACTCTGATTGCATCGCTGCTGTCTGACATTCCTGCCAAACATCGCCGCCTGGTCGAATTCGGCAAAATTGAGCTGACCACCACCCCCTATGCTCACCCGATTATTCCGCTCATGCTGGATTTCAATACGGCGCTGGAAACTGTTCCCGATGCCCTGATTCCCGATGAAGCATATCCTGGCGGCCGCGAACGCGCGCTTGATCATATTCAGATGGCCCAGCGCAGTCATGAGAAGCTGTTCGGACACGCTGCCCGCGGCTGCTGGCCAGCTGAAGGCGCGGTGTCGGAAGCTACGCTGGCACTACTGGGCCAGTCGGGCTTCAAATGGTGTGCCACCGGTGAAGCTGTGCTGCACCATTCGCTCAAATTCAACCTGCGTGAGCAGCAGGGCAATCGTGATCTCTATCATCCCTGGCTGGTTGGTAAAGATGACGAGCAGATTACCTGCTTCTTCCGTGATGACCGCCTCTCCGACCTGCTCGGTTTTGAATATAGCCGCTGGGATACGAATGACGCCATCAATAATTTCATGCATGAGCTGGCCGGCATTCACCATCGCACCCACGGCATGGATGCGCCGGTGGTCGCCATCATTATGGATGGCGAAAATGCATGGGAACATTACCATGAAAATGCCCTGCCATTTTTAACCCGCTTATATCAATCCATTGCCGAACACGAAGATTATGAACTCACCACCTTCAGCGATTATCTCCGAGATCATCCGGCCAGTGAACAACTGACCAAACTCACGTCCGGCTCATGGGTGTATGGCAATCTGTCAACATGGATTGGCGACAGAGCCAAAACACGCGCCTGGGAACTGTTGATCGAAGCCAAAAAAGCCTATGACGCCAATATCGAACATATCAGCCCCGAACAGCAGCGGGATGCCGCCGAACAGTTACGGATTTGTGAAGGTTCGGACTGGTGCTGGTGGTTTGGTGATTATAATCCGGGCGAAGTCGTGCGCGATTTTGACCGCTTATATCGACGCCATCTGAAGAGACTCTATCAACTGCTGGGCTGCCCCACTCCCGACTCGCTTGATGATAAAATTTCGCAGGGCGGCGGCGATGCCGAAGGCGGCGGCACCATGCGCCGAGGTGGTGCTGACGGGTAAAAAAACAAGCAGAAACCACAGATGAACGCGGATAAACGCAGATGAAAGACTAAAGCCATACGATTTTTATTTCTTTGCGTGCTTTGCGTCTTTGCGAGAGTCGATTTCTATTTTAACTTACCTGATCCAACGCTTTAGTAATAAAAGGATTTAGACATGAAAAACTGGATTGATCAACGCAGGTCGGCGGTATTGTTGCATATCACCTCCCTGCCCGGCCCGTTTCATAAAGGCGTACTGGGTGAAGAAGCACGTCATTTTATTGATGGGCTTGCTGGCGGCGGTTTTAGCGTCTGGCAGTTCCTGCCGCTGGGGCCGACCCATGGTCATGGTTCACCATATGAGTCGTTATCCACTTTTGCCGGCAATCCGGAACTGATTGATCTGCGCGATTGCATCCAGGCGGGTTGGCTGAATGCGGATTGTCTGAATGATTGCAAGTCTGCTCCCGAGCATGCCCGGCTGCGAAATGTTGCCAGTCAGGCATTCTGGCGTGATGCGGAAAACGACCCCGAGCTGCAACAATCGGTTGATGCATTTCAACAAGCCAGCCACGACTGGCTGGATGATTATGCCCTGTTTGCCACCCTGAAAACAGTCTTCCACGATGCCGCATGGTGGCAATGGCCAGTCGCCCTGCGCGACCATGACATTGAAGCAGTTGAAAAAGCAAAAGAAGATTATAATCAAATAATTAAGCAGGCTATCTTCGAGCAATTTATCTTTGATTGCCAATGGCATCGTCTAAAAAAATATGCCGAAGGAAAAGGCGTTCAACTGTTCGGCGATTTGCCGATTTACGTGGCGCACGATTCCGCCGACGTGTGGGCCAATCGCGCCTCATTCACAGTCAATGAAAAAGGACTGTGCGAAGAAGTGGCCGGCGTACCGCCGGATTATTTTTCCGAAACCGGCCAGCGTTGGGGCAATCCGTTATACCGCTGGGAAGTCATGCAGGCAGATGATTTCGCCTGGTGGGTGCGCCGCATCCGGCGTCAGATGGAGCTGATGCATATGCTGCGCATCGATCATTTCCGTGCTCTGGAAGCATTCTGGGTCATTCCCGCTGAAAGCGAAGACGGCATCATCGGCGAATGGCGCTCAGCGCCCGGCGAAGCGCTGCTGGGCACCCTGCAACAGCAACTCGGCAAACTGCCACTGATTGCAGAGGATCTCGGCATCATCACCGATGAAGTCACCGCACTAAGAGAACAGTTCGGTCTGCCCGGCATGAAAATTCTGCAGTTCGCCTTCGGTGGCGATGATAAAAATCCATACCTGCCCGGCAATTTTGGCGAAGATGCAGTGGTATATACCGGCACGCATGACAACGACACCAGCATGGGATGGTTTGAGGCAAGCGATGCACATGTGCAACAGCACGCCTTGCGCATTCTGGATGCCACGGCGGATGAGATGCCCTGGGCGCTGATCGAATGTGCCTTGGCGTCGCCTGCCCGGCTGGCCGTGATTCCGATGCAGGATCTGCTCGAACTGGGAACAGAGGCCAAATTCAACACCCCCGGCACACTGGATAACAACTGGTGCTGGCGCATGACCTCCCTGCCGGATCAGAACGCCGATTGCTGGATGCGCGCCGCCCGCTTAAATCACCTCCACTCACGCATATAAAACAACAGACCGACTCTTTACCCTTCACCCCTCACCCGGCAAACAAGCCTAACTCGGCATAACTGCTACCAACGAGAAAAATCTAAAAAAAAACTAGCCACTGATTCCTCGAATGAACACGGATTAAAACCTTCTGCATCTTGCCTTTTAATTCGTCCCCCAGGGGAGCCTCTCTGGCTCCGCCATTCACCTTCTGTTCATTCGTGTCATTCGTGGATAAGGCTTTTGACCTTATTTTTTCCTCTGCGTCCTTTGCGGTAAATGCTTTTGACTCACTCCCCCAGCCACGCTCTAAAATCAGGATATTTCAACTCTGGCAACAGTTCACGATGCAGCAGTAGGTTGGAGACTCGTTTATTATCCCGGAAAAAGCTCAGCGCGGCTGGCGCAAGGCGTGCCTCACCCTCTTGCACAGAGAGGATTTCCGGCGCGGGAGCGCCAATCATACGTGCCAGTTCCGTTACATATTCGGCATGCGGCATGGGCAGATCATCAGCCAGATTTACAATTCGGCCCGGTTTCGGCATACGCATGCCAGCCAGCAGCGATGCCACGATATCATCCACATGAATACGGCTGGAGTAGTGTGGCGGCTGCCAGGCAACAGTCTGGTAACCGCCCGCCTGCAAACGCCCTATAATATTGCGCTCCGGCCCGTAGATGCCCGCCAGCCGGAACACCTCCGCCGGCAATCCTGATTGCAACCAGGCCTGCTCTGCCTTGAGTCGCTCGATGCCGCGCGCACTGGCCGGATGGCAAGGCCATGACTCATCTACCCAGGCTCCGCCCGCATCACCATACACCCCTGTTGTCGAGAGGTAAGCGACCCAGCCGACAGATGATAATTTCGGAGTCAGTTCGGGCAGCCAGTCAGTCTGCGGGGCATGCATGCCCTGTTCATCACGGCCAAGCGGAATCGAATCCACCACAGACTCAACAGCGATCAGCAGATCGCGTGGCAAATCAGCCGGCGAATTTGCAACGACGGCTTCGATGCCCAAACCATCAAGCTCTACCTGTCGATCCTTGCTGCGCGTCGTAGCGATCACCCGCATACCATGCGCCAGACAGCGCTGCGCCAGCTTGGTGCCGACATAACCGCAACCGAGAATCAGTATATTATCCGGATATCTGCTCATTGGCTTTAGACTAACCACGTCGAATCAAAGCGCAATCTGACAGGGGCCGGCGTGGTTCTGTGCAGCATACGGCAGCCTCCCAATTGACGCCATGCGATGCTATGCTTCGTGATCAATTCAAAACTGAGGTAATTATCCATGTCAGGACATAATAAATGGTCCAGTATCAAACACAAAAAAGCGGCCACCGATGCCAAACGCGGTAAAATTTTCACCCGTTATATCCGTGAAATAACCATTGCCGCTCGTGGCTGTGATGATCCTGATGCCAATCCGCGCCTGCGCGCCGCTATTACGGCAGCCAAGGGCGTCAACATGCCCAAAGACAATATTGAACGCGCTATCGCTCGCGGTGCCGGCGGCGATGACGGTGTAAATATAGAAGAAATCCGTTATGAAGGATACGGCCAGGGCGGCGTCGCCATTCTGGTCGATTGCATGAGCGATAATCGCAACAGAACGGTATCCGATGTGCGTTCCGCTTTTAACAAGGGCGGCGGTAATATGGGCGAATCGGGCTGTGTTAGCTGGATGTTCCTGCACAAAGGTCAGTTCATTTTTGATCGCGAAAAGGTCGATGAAGATCAACTCATGGATATTGCACTGGAAGCCGGTGCTGAAGATGTTGTCGATAATGCTGAAGACGGATGTATTGAAGTGACCTGCGACATCGCTGAATTCGGCGATGTGCAAAAAGCCATTGATGCAGCAGGACTGGAACCTCAGATCGGCGAAATCACCTGGATTCCGGAAAACACTGTCGAAGTTGCAGGCGAAGCCGCAGAAAAGCTACTGGCACTGATTGAACGACTGGAAGAGTTGGATGATGTGCAGAATGTCTATGCCAACTACGATATTTCCGATGCCGAAATGGAACGCATCAACGGCTAGACCAAAAAACAAACAAATCTGGAACCACAGATGATAGTTGATGGAAACGCGCGAAGCTGTCCCGTCCTCTAGCCCGGACTATTCATGAATCGCTGTGATGATCGCGCCGGTATTTATGAATAGTCTGGGCCAGGCCTTCCATCAGGTTATATATATCAAAGTTTTCTAGTTTATCTAAAATTTGTAATATCCCTAACTTTGATATACATTCCCTTTCATGAACCCTATCTCTAACCCCTATGCACCCGGCGCAGGCACCCCTCCTGCTGAATTGGCAGGTCGCGATGAGTTGCGCGAAAACATCAGAATTTCGATTGAAAGGATTCGCTTGCGAAGGCCAGCCAAAAGCATCATTTTGGTCGGCTTACGAGGGGTTGGTAAGACCGTTCTTTTGGATCGGATTCGAGATGATGCCGAAGCCAGCGGCATTCAAACGGTTCGGATTGAAGCACCTGAAAGGCGTTCACTGCCGGCCTTGATAGCACCCCAATTGCGACTGGCACTGATAAGGCTTTCCAGAAACGAACAGGCAAAAGAGCTTGCCAATAAAGCATTGCGAGGCTTGGCGGGGTTCGCAACAGCGTTGAAAGTTAAATACTCCGATATTGAAGTGGGGCTCGACTTTGAGCCGGAGCCTGGTTTGGCGGATAATGGTGATTTGGAGCTGGACCTTCAAGATCTCATTGAAGCAGTTGGCAATGCCGCCGCTAAGGCAGATACAGCACTTGTCCTGTTTATTGACGAACTACAATATGTGAAGGAAAAAGAGCTTGCTGCGTTAATAACAGCACTGCACCGGGCGGCTCAGCGCAAGCTCCCGATCACATTGGTGGGAGCCGGTTTACCTCAGCTGCGCGGAAAGATGGGCAATGCCAAATCATACGCAGAACGGCTGTTCGACTTTCCTTCTATTGGAGCTTTGTCCGATCTGGATGCAAAAGCCGCGATATTGAATCCGGCCAATGCCGAGGGTATAGAAATATCGGGAAATGCGATGGATGAAGTCATAGCTGTCACGCAAGGTTACCCTTATTTTCTCCAGGAGTGGGGAAAGCACACCTGGGATGTGGCACAAAAATCACCCATCAATGCGCAGGATGTCAAAGACGCATCTCGCCTTGCAGTCGCTGCACTGGACGAAAGCTTTTTTCGGGTTCGATTTGATCGATTAACACCCTCAGAAAAAAAGTACCTTCGAGCAATGTCAGAATTGGGGGCGGGTCCCCACAGATCAGGCGACATTGCAGATATTCTCGACAGGCCAGTTCAGGCTCTGGCACCTACCCGAAACAATCTGATCAACAAAGGTATGATTTGGAGCCCCAGCCACGGAGACACTGCGTTTACAGTCCCTCTTTTCGATCAGTTTATGCGTAGAATTATGCCGGACTATTCGTGAATCGTCGGGATGATCGCACCGGACATTTGTTTGCAACAGGTTCCGAGGAGGAAATAAAATATTGCCATCCAGGATGACAGTTTGCTTTTACACGATGAATCCGGTTCAAGGTGGCCGGACACAGTTGCATTCAGCTGCCCCGCCTCTGCGGAGGTCGGCTGATGGCAGGTGTTGGACGAAGCCGCTATCGCGGGGAATGGATACGTTTTAATTTGAACAATGTAGCGTAGACCGAAAGTATATCCTTGTACGTTACTCTACATTTTCCGGTGGGTAGAAGAAGTAAATTCCCCGCCTTTATTCGCGTGTATTCGCGTCCATTCGCGGTTCGCCCTTGACCTTGCTTTGTTCTTTCTCATACAATCAAAACCTTTAAGCGAACCGCGAATGGACACGAATTGACGCGAATTAAATCAAAATCCTGAACCAAAGACATTTTCATGGGCTGTGTCAGACTCTACTCCGGGCTTGTCCAACAAACGGTTCAGATCGTGGTTCGCTTCGCTCTCACGAACTAACCTTATTTGTTAGCTGTACAAACCATGAGCTACTCGCTACCATGTGTACATATGTACTTAACAGAGGTTTGATATGTATGTGACAATAGATACTTCTGCATTGATTGCCGTCATCGGAAATGAAGCGTCAAAACAAAAAATTATTGAAACAACATCGGATTGCTCGCTTTATGCTCCTTCTTCGGTTCACTGGGAAATTGGAAATGCTTTTTCAGCCATGTTCAAAAGAAAGCGTTCAACCATTGAATTAGCGAGGCTGGCTCTTGCTGTTTATCGTGAAATTCCGATAAAATTTATTGATGTGTCGCTTGAGCATACAGTAGAAATATCTAAAGCTCTTAATATCTATGCTTATGATGCATATCTCATCCAGTGCGCACAGCAAACAAGCACGCCTCTGCTTACACTGGATAGAGGGTTGGAAGTTGCCGCAAAAGAAATGGGCATTCATGTTTTGGAGGTTAACCAATGAGAGAATATAGCTTTACAGAAGCACGGCAGAATTTTGCAGCCATTTTAGATGAAGCAAAAACTGAGGGGGTTGTTTGTATCAAAAAGAGAGATGGAGAGGCATTTTATATCAAGCCTGCAAATATTAAAAAATCCCCCCTTGATGTCATCGGTGTTGATCTTGGAATATCGTCGGAAGATATAGTATCTTCTATCCGAGAGTGTCGTGAGCGAACATACAGTTAATCGGGTAGCCGGGTGAACCGTTTGCCGCGTTTACCGCAGAAATAAGCACACCTGATATTTTACCGCCATTGAAAATAAAGAAACACTTTTGGAGGCTTGGAATGAATACTTTAGCAATTGAAATGCACCCTCAAGCTCACGCTATTAAGTATACTGATGCAGATTTAATTGTTGCCGATTTATTATCTGGCACTCATCATATTAGCCGCTATTAGATGTTTCTCGAACATAACACCAATGATGATGTTGGACTTAGAAAGTTAGGCTACAGATTGTGAATTGCTCAAGTGAATTCAACATTCAAGACCTGACACCTAATCCTGAATCCAGTTCATGATGGCAGCGTCAGGCATCCCACAAAACTCATTTTCTCATGCCCTCTGGTGAAATGCGTAAAACAAGGACTGGCTCCCTCATGTCCCGCAGTTCTTGGGCGAAAAGTTGAGGTTACGATTGTATAAACTAGACTACAGGTAAAGCGTTGCCCCTAACTTTGCAAAAAACGTAACGTCCCCTGTCTGGAGGTCTACTATTAATGGTTCAGCTCAAATATTTCGGTGATGACAGGGATTTCTTCAAATATGATTTGATTACTCATATTTTGAGAACTACTGATATCATCAACTATGCGTTTATTCCGATGCTTACCCATCACAGGCAAAGCAATGAAGGAAACAAAGTGCCTATTCACCACTCTGCCCGTTCGGAAGAACTGTTTCGATTTATTGATCTTTGTCCAAACAAAAGCCTGAAACACTGGGAGGCTTGGTTGGGTGATTATGTCGAATCGTATAAAACAATAGAACCTGTCGATGAAATATTCTTTTCCGACGAGAACAGGGAAAAATACTGGGAGAAATTTCTTCCGGTCGCGTCGATTGAACAAGCACTTGTTTTTGTTGACCCGGATACTGGCATGGAGACTGGCAGAGACTCATATTTACGAAAAGCTGGTCGGGACAAATACCTGCTCAATAAAGAACTGAAACATCTTATTGGTGCCCTTGCAGATTCTTCCTTCCTGATGATTTACCAACACCTTCAGCGTAATAAAAAAAAGCACGATTTGGACGTAGAGAAAAAACTGAATCAGGTTCGCAATGTTGAGTCATCTGTATATGCTGGTGCATACAGGGAAGATGATTTGGTTTTCATCTGCATCACAAAAAATGCCACGGTTTTCAATGCCATATATAGCGAATTAACCCAATACCATGAGAAAATCGCTCATAAATATGGAGCAATCTATAATTTTTCGCCTGGAGTCCAGAAAGAAGAAGCTGAAGAAATCGAATCTTGCACAGTTGAGGAAATAATCACTTCTTCAGTTAACAAGACTGAGCCTTCTGAAGTTTTTTCTGAAGATAATGCTGCGCAGAATTTTGTTAAGCAGTTGGCCACTGAAGGTATTGGTCATTCATATAAAGTGCCGATAGAGGACATTAAAGACAAACTGGATTATAGTGATCTCCGCCAGAATTTTTATCATATTGTTTTGGCTCGTATTGCATGGTCAAAAACGATTCTGTACAAGTTTATCGACAAACATGCCAGCTATAATGGTGCGTTTGCCGAAGAAATATTCAACAACAATAAAACACAAAAAGGGCTGATAGAAGGCTGGGCCAAGACTCTGTCCGATGATGAAGCGTTTGAGCTGCTAAAGGACAATCTGGCAATCGACCCTGCTATGGTGTTGGCATATATGAATCGAGGCATGATGGGCAAAAACAACAAACAAGCGTTGTTCGACTGGTTGGATAATAATGGAATAAAAAGACATGAAACATTCTCAAAACCATTTCATTTGTTGGGATTAATTCCAATGTTTATAGGGCTGTTCATCATGTATGCTGGATATTCCTCGGAATGGTCTGTTCTATGGTTATTTATAGGTTCACTGATCATATTCGCTGGAGCACTTCCAGAAGTATTTACCCAGCGTAGAATTCACAGAGATGCTCAAGCTAAAGTTATTGAATTTCTTGAAAAAGGTGGAAAGGAACCAGAATACATTTTCCTGCCGGATAACCGCTATGAAGAAATGAAAAGACGTGAGCAGCAGGAGAGCCATCAAAAAAACAGGTGGTAGCATCTACTTCAATCATTCACGGCGGAGATGGAATGGATATATTTTAAGCCAACACACATTTATTCGAAGGAAGGAAATCTATGACTGATCTCATTGCAAAATTAAAAACTCCGGATGATTGCATAATATTTGCAAAAAATGCATCCAGGCTTGGTCATCATGATCTGGAAAAGGCAGCTAAAAAGAAGGAACTGCAATTAAAGGCCGCGATATACGGTGCAAAAACAGATGCTGAAATTGAAGCGATAGCTGCTGTCTATGCATATGAAGAAGTGCTATCCAGAAAAAACGGAAAACCAACACGAGCCAGTAGAACATGGCCGATGATTGAGAAGCATGGAATCATCACCGCTGTAGAAAGAGCAGTAAACAGACCCGATGTAACTGTCGGTTATAAAGCCCTTGAAGAAATCGGACTTGAGGAATTTGCTTTTGAAGCTGTAATTCTACGGCATCCAGAGTTATTTAGTGAAGAAGCTGTTATGACTTCCCGCAAAAGAATGAAGTCGTAACAAAAATTTTGATTTAGATGACTCCGGCATATCCCTTCGGATACCTACTTCAGACTCAAATGAGATCGGTGCCTTTGAAGGGCAATCACCGTGCGAAACTCAGATCAAAAAAACGTTCTCGAATCAAATTGATAAGGAAATCACATGCGAATACTTGGGGTTGATCCCGGTTCACAAAAAACGGGCGTAGGCATTATTGATGTGCGGGGTAATCATATTACGCACGTTCACCATGCCATGATTCGCACCGGCAAAGGAGACTTTGATGAGCGGTTGCATATTCTCTTTGCTGGCCTGTGCGAAATCATTGTGGCTTTCAAACCGGATACTGCCGCTATTGAAGATGTGTTCGTTTCAAAAAATGCCGGTTCAGCGCTAAAGCTCGGGCAGGCGCGCGGTGCGTTGATTGCAGCTTGTGGGGCGCACGGTCTGCGGGTTGCGCCCTACTCCCCTACCAAAGTGAAACAATCCGTGGTCGGTTTTGGGCGTGCTGAGAAGGATCAGGTCGGTCATATGGTGCGTATGTTGCTGCATCCGCCTGAGCCATTGCCCGAAGATGCTGCCGACGCGCTTGCCGTAGCCATCTGTCATGCGCATCATGCACCGATGCAAAAATTAGCGCGTCAAAACCAGGTGAACAAAATATGATCGGCTGGTTATCCGGTACTATCAGAGATATTGACCCGGCAGGCATAGTGCTGCTGGAAACCGGCGGCGTGGGTTATGAAATCACCATGAGCCTGCAAACGCTGGTGAAATTGAAACAGGGGCAACGTGCCGAGCTCTCCATTCATACCCATGTACGCGAAGATCAAATCACCCTGTTCGGTTTCGGCAACGCCTCCGAGCGCAGTATGTTTCGCAAGCTGACCACCGTGTCCGGCATTGGCGCACGCATGGCACTGAATCTGATGAGCGGCATGGCGGCTGATGAATTTATTACCGCGATTGAAAATGCCGATGATCTGGCCATCGCCCGCACCCCCGGCATCGGCAAGAAAACGGCCCAGCGTTTGATTTTGGAATTACAGGGCAAGCTCGGGGCTGCAAGCGGCAGCAGTAGCCCGTTACAATCGAATCACCTCACCGAAGTGCGTTCCGCCCTGACCAATCTGGGTTATAAACCGGCGCAGCTCGATGCGGCACTGAAGAAAGTACAACCGGCTGATTTTGAAACCATGTTCCGCGCTGCGTTGAAAGCACTCGGCTGATAAAAA